>ERZ808240.1111-NODE-1111-length-34287-cov-9.805883_pt1 | contig 34287 bp, 27 predicted proteins | sample MGYA00521084_ERZ808240 | MGnify/ENA primary metagenome ERZ808240 (study PRJEB31516, sample SAMN03275571) | gut metagenome | biome: mammalia-associated habitat; material: feces | host: Papio cynocephalus | place: Kenya | collected 2012-08-06 ... | reverse complement strand
AAGACAATTACTCAAATGATAAGATTTGTGAAGTGTTGAAAAACGCACCGGTTACGATTAAATATTTTGATAAAGACGAAAAACTTGTTCGCTCAATTTCTTTCAATTCAACAGACTTTACTAACTGCACCGCAACAAAGACTTCTGCCCTTGACAATTCCACAAGCGAAATAAACTTTCCCGATACAAAGGCGGAATAACATTCCGGCTTTGGTTGCCTAACGGCGAGTGCTAAACGGGTCAAGGGGCTCGCTCCTTGCGGGTGTTGGGCAGCGCCCAAGAAAAGAAAGCAAGTAGTCTAACGATAGCATTTTCGCACCGGGGCCAAGGGCTTGCCCGTGCCCCTGTGCGAGAGTGTTACTCTACTTGACAATAGTAACACTCAACGGAATGAAAAAAATAAAAAGGGAGTTTTTATGGAAGATAAAGAAGAACAAAAAACTGCCTATTACTTGTTTCAAAAAGATAGAGTTTATAGAGATAAAACATTAACATCACTATACTTTAAGTCGAATAAAGAACAAGTAGAAAAGAAAAGCCAACCTTATGACATTGATGGTATCAGATATAAATTAGATTTAGAAACTGGCGAAATACTTACTTACAAAAAAAGTGAAGTTCAAAATTCGATGGCGTGTTCATTAAGAAGAACAAAAATTTTAATGAATATGCTCCTTGAAATGAATGATTTTGATTGGTTCGCTACTCTTACTTTTGACAAAGAAAAGATAGATAGAACCAATGACGAACTTGTATATGGTGCTTATGTCAAATACATAAATAACATAAAACATCAATACCCAAGTTTTAGATACTTAACTGTCCTAGAAAGACACGAAGATGGTTGTATTCACTTTCATTTGCTTATTTCGGGACTTACGCCTAAACAGCTTGGACTTGTGAATTCCGGAAAAGTTTGTTGTTCGTGGGCTTATTATAAAAACAAAATAGCAAGTCGTGAGTTCTTTGAAAGGACAAAAAGCGAACACGAACTAACAGATACTGATGGACTGGCTGTGTATAATGTTACATCATTCCCTTATGGACTTACAACCGTAACAAGAATAGCAAGTCGTGAAAGGTGTAACAGTTATGTAAAAAAGTATATTAACAAAGACATAGGAAAATCGACAGAGATATTTAAGAAAAGATTTTTCTATTCTAGAAATCTGAATAGACCTGCTGTCGTAGATAGGCTTATAGGTGCAGATTTTGAGACACCAAAAAACATAAAAGACATTATGTCTGATGACCCACATTTTCAAAATGCTGACTTCACTAACTATAATGAAGAATATAACATTTTGCAATACTGGGAAGATAATAGTGTCAAAAATTGTATTGATAAAGGTTTCATTCCTTTATCACAAAAAGAAATTGAAGAATTAGGAGATATATTTTAGTGGAAGAATTTATAAAAAGTGATTTAGATTTTGAAGATATGGAATTGTCTGTTCTTGTAAATTCATTAAAAAATGTTTTTGATAAAAGACAAGATAATTTTGTATATCTTTGCAAAGATATTTATAGAATTTGGAAATACTGCAAGAAAAGTTTTTACAAAGCAAAAGACAACGAATATTACAATTCTTATAAATTACTGGCAAAGTTTGGCTTTGATAAAAAAGCAGTCAATAGATATGTTCAGTGTTATACAAAGTTTGTTGTAGATAACAATGTAACTACTGCACTTATTTTCTGTTTCAAAGACTTTTCGCCAAGCAAATTGTATGAATTACTGCCATTATCAAGAGAAATGGCTATAGACTTAACATCTAAGCAAATTATAAAACCAACTATGACAGTCAAACAAATTCGTGAATATATCAAGACATTAAAAGACGGCTTTGACAAAGCAGAAAAAGTCATTGAAGACACAACAATCAATGAAGACGATATTCCAATGGCTTACGACCCAAAACAAGAATATGAATATTCATATTTTGAAACAAAGACAAAAAACCAACTATTAAACATAGTTTGGGAATTGCAAAAAGCATATCAAAAATTAAAATCAAACAAGGAGAAAAAACAAAAAAATGATTAGAGTTAATACAAATACATTAGATTATATAAAACAACTAGAAAATGAAATAGAATTATTGAAACATAGATTGATAGAAGAAATAAGAAGTTCCAATAGACTCATTATGAGCGAAAAAATTAAAAATGAACAATTAGCAAAAGAAAATGCTTTTTTGCGTCAACGAAACAGTTATTTAACTTTGCTTACAAAATAATTTAATATCAATAAGAATTCTCTTTATAAACTAGGTTGTTTAATGACCTAGTTTTTTAGTTGTATAATAAGACAAAGCACACAAAGGAGAATTAGTTATGAAGAAACGAAGAAATTTAACATTTACACAAAGATTACAAATAGAAACATTATATAATGCCAAGAAGACTAAAAAAGAGATTGCCCAAATACTTGGCTTACATCTCTGCACTATTTACAGAGAATTAAAGCGTGGTGCTTATGAACACACCACCAAACAAGATAAATTTTGGTATGGTGTCAGAATAAAGAAACAAATTAGATATTCTGCACAAAAGTCGCAAGATAGATACGACTTGCTTTGTTCTGGTAAAGGTAGACCAATAAAACTTGGTAAAGACTTTGCTTTTGTTAAGTATATGGAAAAAAGAGTTATAGAAGACAAAATATCTGCTTGTGCAGTTCTTGGCGAGATTAAGCATAAGAATATGCAGTTTGATACAAACATAAGCAAAACCACTCTTTATAGATATATTGAAATGGGCTTGTTCCCACATATCAGATTAGAGAAACGAAAGAAAGAATACAAGAAAGTCAAAATAAAACGAACACCAAAAGGCACAAGCATTGAAAGACGACCAAAAGAGATTAAACAAAGAAATTCATTTGGGCACTGGGAAATGGACTGTGTATGTGGTAAAACAAAGCCCGTACTTCTAGTGTTAAGTGAAAGACTTACACGAAAAGAAATTATATTCAAAATGGAAAATCAAAAAGCAGTTAGTGTTGTTAAGTGCTTAAACATATTAGAGAGAAGATTTGGTAAAATATTCAAAAAAATATTTAAGTCAATTACGGTAGATAATGGAAGCGAATTTGCAGATTTTAAAGGAATAGAAAAATCTATTTATGGACATGGCAAACGAACCATTGTCTTTTATTGCCACCCTTACTGCTCTAGTGAAAGGGGCACGAACGAACGTCTTAACAGAGAAATACGAAGACTTATACCAAAAGGCTCTGACATCGGCAAATACACAATACAAGACATACAAAGAGTTGAGGATTGGGTAAACAACTACCCAAGAGAGATATTTAACTATGCTACATCTTCTGAACTCTTTGAGAAACACTTACAAGCAATAGCCTAGCAAAACAAAATACAGCCACTTTTTAAGTGTGTTAGATACACACTCTTTTTTGCATACCATAAAAAAGAAAAGTCAAAGAAATTTTGCCTATTCATACCCTTGCAAGGGTATGAATATATGGTTTCAACAACCATTTTACACAATTCTTTAACTTTTTTTAATTTTTTTCTATTTTTTTGCTATATTTTCTTGACTTTTCAACTTTTTTTCGTTTTATACCTTTTTTTGAGGTTTTACTCGAAATTTCGTGCTTAGTCATAGTTTTTTTGCGTGCCATTTGTAAAAAATGTATTTTCATACTTTTATATTATTTAAAATTAACCTCAAAATATCTTTTATAACCAAATTAAAAAACATTCTTTAAATTCTTTTGTGCCAAACATTTATGACTTTATTGTTTCATCGACCAAATTGTTTCACTTAACAAATTGATGTTATTCAACAAAAAACGGAAGTGACTTCCGTTTTGTTATTTGTTATCTTTGTTGTCTTTTTCATTTTCTGGATAAAAACTGAAACTTTTCATAATTTCTTCCAAATCTTCAGTTGGATTAACTGCTTCTTTCAAGTTGAAACCATCGTTTTTTTGTTTTTCCAAAAATACTTTTGAGTATGCATTATCTTCATAACTTGTGTCATCATCACTCAAAAATTTATCAACCAAACTTTCGTAATTGTCATCTTTGTCCATTTTTAGTGAGCTTATTGGCTTTATCATATCTTTTTTAAGTCTATTTGCTTCATCGTTAAGTGACATATCAACTTGATATTCTGCCAAACTTTCTGCACTTGGTTTTGCGTTTCTGATGATTGGTTTTTCTGCTTTTTCTACATCTGAAAACTCAGAGTGAAAATTTTGTGCGCCATTTGTAAGTGGTCGGTTTACATTGCTCATTTTGTTTATAAGCATTCTTAGACCAATTGTGTTCGTGCTTGCAAGACTGTCATTTTCAATTGCTTGCTTTTGCTCAATTGTTTTTTTGTTTTGATTTAAAATGTTGTTTATGTCGTCCGAAAATGTTTTAAGCAACAAATTTGTGTCATATTTTGCTTGCAAATCTGGATACTTTTTCATAAAGTCATTTAAAAACTTTTGCCACTTGTCATACAAACTTCTAACTCGTTTAATTTCAAGTTCGTAGATGTTTTTACTGCTACTTTCAATTTGTTTTGCAGTTTCAACAGCAACAACCAAAGCATCTGAAATATTTGCATTTTTTTCTTTAAACACTTTCAATTGACTTTTAACCTCTTCCAATTCTCGCTTTAAATCAGAAATTCTCATCTTTTGCTCGTGAAACTTGTTTTCAGACTCTGTGTTTAAATTGAAGATGTAGTCATCAACTTCTTTTGTGTCGTATCCATTTTTTACAACTTTAAAATTACTCATACTTTTTCCACTTTTGCCAAACAAATATGGCAATATCTCCACACAATAATAATAGCATTATTAACAAATTTATGCAATAGATAGAAAACAAAAATAATGCCAAAAAAAGTATAAAAAAGAAAACAAAGTAATAAACATTGTATTCTTTGTGGAAAAATGCAAAATTGAAAATAAAAGAAATTGCAACACTCAAAAAACAACACGCAACACAAGTTAGCGTTTTTATGTGATATGTTTGGTTCAATACTCCAACCACCGAAAGTCCAACCAGCAAATTTGCCAAAAACAATGAACTGTCGCTTCTAAACAAATATGCTTTTATGAACATATATATACCAATGAAAAAAAGTCCAACATAAAACCAACAATCAAAAAATTTTGTGTTTTTAAGCGCAAAAAGTGTGGCAACATACACTGCAAAAATAACAAAAAAACAATACAGCAAATTTCTTTCTTTTTTCACAATTATATTATTGTCAAAAAAGAATTTTTTACCATATTGTTATTAAACAAAAATTATAAATCATTATTCATCGTTTTTGTTTTGAGTGCTTTGATTGATTGTTTCTCTTAAATCTGCTTGCGCGTTCTGCTCAATATCTTCATTTGGAGTTTGGTCGCCTTTCTGCACTTCACCATCACTAGCATTTTGTTCAGCATTTTGTGCAACAGGTTCATCAATTTTTTGAAAACCTTGTGTCGCCGAATTTTGAGTTTTGTCAAGTTTTGGACTTTTTACTTGCAAAGTGCCGTTGCTATTTAACAAAGCAACTCGCTTATCTTTGATATAAATCGTCAAAAGCCAGATAACACCAGCAACAAACAAAATTGCGCTGACAAGAACACTTATTTTAATATTGCCCAGATAAAGCGAATCTGTTCTTAACATTTCAACAAAAAATCTTTCAAAACCGTAATAAGCAAAATATGTTGCAACGCAAAGACCTTTTTTGTTTGTTTTTGTGTAAATTAAGTATAACAACACAAAACCAATTGCGCACCATAAACTTTCATAGAAAAATGTTGCATTGAACCACGCACCATCAACTGCACTTGCGCCAAATGCTTTTGCCACTTGTTCTCTTGCTTCGGGCGTGAAATTGGAATTTTCAATATAAACGCCAAATGGAAACCATTGAAATGCTGGATTTGTTATGAGTGAGCCATAGGCTTCTTGATTGAAAAAGTTACCCCATCTGCCAATTGCCTGCCCCAAAATGAGAACAGGCGCAAGCATGTCAATCACCGAAAGAAAACTCATTTTTTTGAAATGGCAATATATCCAAATGGCAATAACGCTAAACAAAACTCCACCATAAATCATAAGCCCGCCATGCCAAATTGACAGAATTTCAGCAAATGTCCAACCACGGTCAAGCGTGAACAAAACATAGTTTATTCTTGCACCAACAATTGCGCTTGGAAAAACAATAAGCAATAAGTCATAAGGCAGATTTTCATCAAAACCTTTCATTTTGCACAACTTTCGCACAACAAAAAGTCCAACCACAAAAGCAGTTGCCATCAAAATGCCATAGAACCTAATTTCAAGGCCAAATATGTTTATGCCATAAATCCATAATCCCATATTGATATAATACTATTGTAGCCTTAAAAAGTCAAATATATGAATAATTTGCAACAAAAAACACACCCTTTCAAATGGAATAATCCACGTGAACTGGTGTGAATTGTTATTTCATTTCAACTTCTTCGCCATCATCAGTCAAGAATGAAACATTATACTTATTTTCAACTTGAGCTTCTTGAGCCATTTTTTCTTCTTTTGCGCCCCTCATATAAGTAAGGACTTTCTCTACATCCTTTTGAAAGCTTTTTGTTGAAGCTGATTTATCTTCATCATACAAGTCATATTTTTTGTCTATTGTTTCAATTTCGCCATTTCCATTGAGATACTTGGCTTGGAATGAGATTGATTGAATTCTTGGGTTGATGTATGCATTTACATAATATCCCTTTCTGCTTTCCAATGATTGTATTGCAGATGCTTTGTTGTTTGTTTTCCAACCCATATCAACATTTTCACTTTCATTGCCAGTTTCAAATTTAATTTCATAAACAAAATTGTATTTTGAGTCTGCTTTAAGGTCTTCTGCTGAAACATCTTCTTCTGGTTTTTTAGTCTTGCTAACAACTTCAGTCTTCTTATCGTCTTTAACCACTTGTTGTTTTTGAACTTTTACTTCTTGTTTTGTTTCAGTCTTTACTTTTTCATCTTCTTTTGATTTTGACTTTGTATTTAATGCTTGTTCTTTATTTTTGGCCTGTTTATGCTTTTTTACTAGTTTTGTGATTACCATTGTCAAGCCTACAGCAGCCAAAACGAGGATTATAAGGCCTGCAATCATAACAACCGAGCCACCCATAAATGCTAAAAGTCCGGAAATGCTAAACATATATCAATAAGCCTCCCATTTTTAATCAACTATAATATATCACTTATGAGAAACTATGTCAATACCCTTTTTTTAAATTATTGATAAAATCCCAGACTAATTAACAGTGCTTGATTTATCTCTGCCATTTTAATATCAGACAGGTCACAAACTTTTTCTTTCAAACGGCGTTTGTCAAGAGTCCTAATCTGTTCAAGCAAAACAACGCTGTTTTTTGGAAGTCCATCAACAAGTCCAAGTTCAATGTGCGTTGGCAGTTTTGCCTTTGAAAGTTGGCTTGTTATTGCTGCTGCAATAACTGTTGGAGAATATTTGTTGCCAACATCGTTTTGAACAATCAAAACAGGTCTAACTCCACCTTGTTCACTTCCAACAACGGGACTTAAATCGGCAAAATAAACCTCTCCTCGTTTAAACATCTTCACTCCTTGTCAATCCAACTTAAAAATGCAAGTTCACTTTCATTGCCAGTTGCCATAGTTTCTTCTGCAAGTTGTTTTTCCAAATTTATGTTATTTTCATCTTGAAAAAACTTTGCATATAGTATTTTATTTTTGTCTTCTATTATACTATGACTAAATGTGTCAATTTTGTTAATATGCGCCTGCTTAAACTTAAAAGCTTCTTGCATTTTTTTTAAATTTACATTCATAATTTTCTCCACTTTTTATGATATTAAACAAAAAAGAAAGGATTTTGTTCCTTTCTAGTTTGCATATAAATTTGATAAATATTCACTTTAAGACAAAAGGCATTCTGCAATGGCATACAAGCCATCATGAGAAATGCTCACAGAAATTGATGAAGTGTTTATGCTTTGCAAATAGTAGTTTATTTGTGGCGTTACTTCAATGTATGGCTTGCCATTTTGTTGATGCAAAACTTCAATTTCACACAATCTTATTCCTGCAAAAAGTCCAATGCCAACAGCCTTCAAAAACGCTTCTTTGCAAGCAAAAATTCCTGCAATTGTGTTTGCACTGCTGTTTTTTTGCAAGATATATTCAATTTCTCTTTTTGAAAAATTCTTTTCCAAAAATGAGTTTATATTGCTCATTTTTTCAATTCGAGAAATTTCAACAATATCAATGCCAATTTCCATCATTCAATTTCCTTTTTAAGTGCATTTTTTATTTCATCATATTGAAAACCTTTGCCCATCAAATGTCTAAACAATTTGACATAGTTTTCTTTTGTGTCATCTTTGTTTTTCATATATTTTTCTGCAAGTGCCAAAATTTCATCATCTTGAACAAAATCATCACTTTCAAGCGCTTTGTCAATCACGCTTTCGGCAACGCCCTTTTGCATAAGTTCTTGCTTAATTTTTAGCCTGCCATTTCTTGATTTATGAGCAGAGATGTAACTTTCAACATATCTTTCATCATCAATGTAGTGATACTCCATAAGTTTGCTTATGCAATAATAAACTGTTTGAGAAAGATAGCCGTTGTCATAAAGATATTTCTCAACTTCTTTTTGAGTTTTATATCTTGTTGAGATAAGTTTAAGCACTTTTAAGTAAGCAGATTGTTTTTCACTTTCAGTTTGTATTTCTTCAAGTTTTTGCTCACTTATGATTGTGCCAATTTTGAGTTGATTTTTTACTGTTGTTTCCAAATCCAATGCACAAAAATACTTGCCATCTAAATACAAATTAACTCGGTTTTTATTGCGTTTTTGCATTTTAAGTTCTGTTATTGTGTTCATTTTTTCTCCATTAGAAATAGAAATTGTTGCTATCAACGTCAAAATTGAGTGATGTCATAAAAATGTTGTTCAAATCGATCTGGCATTTTGCAAGGTCTGTTTCTTTAACAAACATTGAAACACAAATGTTTTCGCCATAGGCAATTTGAGTGTTTAAAACATAAGGCAACTTTTTTGCAATGCCAATTTGCTTGTTTTTGTCAAGGTCAACACAAAATGAAATTTTTTTGCACTGTTCCCTAACCACTTCACCCGCCTTTTCAATGCCATTTGAAGTGCAATTTGAATATGCTCTAACAAGCCCCCCGGCACCAAGTTTTATGCCACCAAAATACCTAACAATTGCAACCAAAATATTTGAAATATCTTTCTTTTTAATTACATCAAGCATAGGCTTTCCAGCTGTGCCTTGAGGCTCGCCATTGTCACTGCACTTTTCATAGCCCAAAAGTTTATATGCATAGCAAATATGTGTTGCCCCTATATGTTCGTTTTCCAGTTTAGACAAGCAGGCTTCAACTTCTTGCAAACTGTGCGCAACAAAGCAATAGCAAATAAATTTACTCTTTTCAATAACTGTCTCAACAACACAATTTTGTTTCAGTTCTTTTATGCTCATTTAACTTTAATTTTCAAGTGCAATTTCTTGCCCTTGTGGAACACAAAATTTCCATTTGCCCTTTCTGGAATTTCATCAAAATATGAGTCAACAAGTCTGTCATCAATCTTAATTGCTCTGCCATCTATAAGTCTGCGTGCTTCACTGTTGCTCTTTACGCCACCAACTTTAACAAGCAAATCCAAAATTGTTCTAATTTCATTTGAAGCAACTTCAACTTCAAGCATATTTTGTGTGTCGCCAGCAAAACTTGCTTTGACTTTTGCAAGTGTTTCATCGGCAACTTCTTTTCCGTGAACAATTTTAACAACCTCATAAGCCAAAACTTCTTTTGCCTTGTTCATACGCTCATCTTTGTATTCCGTAAGTTCCTTAATTTCATCAAGTGGCAAGTATGTGAGCATTCTGAGTTGTTGGTCAACAAGTGAATCATCGCTATTTCTAAAAAATTGATACATTTCAACAGGAGTTGTTTTGTTTGCATCAAGCCAAATTGCACCACCTGCACTCTTTCCCATTTTTTGTCCATCGGCTTTTGCCAAAAGTGGAAATGTCATTGCAAAAGCTGGTTTGTTTAACTTTCGTCTAATTAGGTCTGCACCGGCAAGCATATTTGCCCATTGGTCATCGCCACCAACTTCAACTTGCACGCCGTAGGTGTTGAACAAATGCATAAAGTCATAAGCCTGCATTGGCATGTAGTTAAATTCCAAAAATGTAAGTCCCTTTTCATATCTCTTTTTAAAGCAATCAAAGGCAAGCATTTTGTTAACGCTTAATGTTGAGCCGACTTCTCTAATGAAATCAACATAATTAAGTTTCAAAAGCCAATCGGCATTGTCAACAATAACTGCACCATTTTCGCCTTCAAAACTCAAAAATTTTGCCATTTGTTTTTTGAAACATTCAACATTGTGCTCAATTGTTTCTCTTGTCATCATTGGGCGCATATCACTTCTGCCACTTGGATCACCAATCATTGCCGTGCCACCACCAATCAAAACATAAGGCTTGTGACCAGCCTTTTGAAGCCTTGATGCCATCATAAGTGTTGTGAAATGTCCAACGTGCAAGCTGTCTGCTGTTGGGTCAAAACCAACATAAAAATTTATGTTCTCTTCATTTAATAATTTTTTAAGGTCATCTTCGTAAACTGTTTGTTTAATTAGACCACGCTCTTTCAATTCATCAAAAATATTAGTCATAGTATTCTCCTAGTCACTATTATAACATATAAAGCAAATTTTGCAATTTTTTATTTGCAAAAATTAAATTTTGAACAAATTGTTTTTTAAAAAAAATTTTATATGATATACTTTTTGTATAGGAGTTGCTATGGAAACAAAAGACTTAGAAGAAATGTGCCCCGTAAGAAATTGCAAGGGCTATGGACCATCTCCACTTCCACAAGATGGCGAATGGAAACAAGTTAAAAACATAAATGAACTTAATGGTTTAACTCACGGCGTTGGAACTTGCGCACCACATCAAGGTGCCTGCAAACTGACCCTTAACATTAAGGAAGGAGTTATAAAAGAAGCACTTGTTGAGTGTATTGGTTGCAGTGGAATGACTCATTCGGCAGCAATGGCAGGAGAAATTTTGGTTGGCAAAACCGTTTTGGAAGCACTTAACACAGACCTTGTTTGTGACGCCATCAATGTTGCAATGCGAGAACTATTTTTAAACATTGCCTATGGCAGAAGTCAAAGTGCGTTTTCACTTGGTGGGCTTCCAATTGGCACTTGTCTTGAAGACCTTGGCAAAGATAAAGCAAGCAAAATTGCAACAGTATATTCAAGTCAAGAAAAAGGAACAAGATATTTTGACCTAACAGAAGGCAGAATAACAAAACTTGCACTCGACAAAAACGATGAAATTATTGGCTATGAATATGTAAATGTAAACAAACTTTTAAGTTTGCTTGAAAAGGGATATGACAGCAAAAAAGCACTTGCAGAAACAACTGGCCATTATGGCCGTTTTGAAGAAGCAGAAAAAGTTATTGTTCCAACAAAGGAGTGATTATGGCAGATTTTGAAGGAAAAGAAAGAAAAATTGAACGCATCAACGCAGTTTTGACAAAGTATGGTTTTGAAGATTTGGACAGTTGCAGAGATTTTTGCTTTGAAAATGGAATTGATGTTGAAAGTTTTGTTAAAGGTGTCCAACCAATTTGTTTTGACAACGCAGTTTGGGCATATACTCTTGGCACTGCAATTGCACTTAAATCTAAAAAGACGGACGCAAAAGAAATTACTGATTATATGGGCGAAGCACTTGATGCTTTCACCACTCCATTTAGCGTTGCCGACACAAGAAAAATTGGCATAGGTCATGGCGAACTTGCAAAGATGCTACTTGATGAAAATACAAAATGTTTTTGCTTTTTGGCAGGTCACGAAAGTTTTGCAGCAAGTGAAGGTGCAATTGCCATTGCAAAATATGCAAATGGCGCAAGGAAAACTCCGCTAAAAGTTATTTTGGTTGGTCTTGGCAAAGAACCAGCATACATCATTGGCAGAATAAATGGCTTCACCTATGTTGAAACAGACTATGACCACAACAAAGATATTTTGACTGTTACAAAAGAAATTGAGTTTAGCAAAAAGCGCAAAGACATAAAAATTTATGGTTGTTATGATGCAATGGAAGGTCTTGCCGTTATGATAAAGGAACAAGTTGATGTATCAATCACAGGAAACAGCACTGACCCTGTGCGTTTTCAACACCCAGTTGCAGGAACATACAGAATGTGGTGTTTAAGACACAACAAAAAATATTTTTCTGTTGCAAGTGGTGGCGGAACTGGAAGAACTCTCCACCCCGACAATGTCAAGGCAGGTCCTGCAAGTTACGGCTTAACTGACAGCATGGGCAGAATGCACTGCGATGTTCAATTTGCAGGAAGTTCAAGCGTGCCAGCGCATGTTGATATGATGGGCTTTATTGGAATGGGCAACAACCCAATTGTTGGTGCGACTGTTGGGCTTTCTGTTTTGGTTGCACAAACAAACAAAAATAGATAAATTTGAGTAATAAAAAACTAGGATGATTTTCTCTCCCCTAGTTTTTTTTATGTCATTATTTTTTGTAAACTTCTTCAATTTGTCCACCACCCAAACAATCAGTTTCGGTGTAAAACACAACATATTGTCCAACAGTTACGGCACGCTGTTTTTCATAAAAATCTACTCTAACATTGCCGTTATCTAAAAGTGTTACATGCACTTTTTGGTCTGGTTGACGGTATCTAAATTTTGCAAAGCAATCAAACTCCTTTCCTTTAGGAACATCTGGAATCCAATTTACTTTGTATGAAATCAAATAGTCGCTAAACAAGGCATCATCTTCGCCCTGACTAACCCAAAGCACATTGTTTTTCAAATCCTTTTCAATAACAAACCAACGCTTGCCGTTGCCGTCTGCTCTGCCACCAATATTCAGACCACGGCGTTGACCAATTGTGTAATACATCAAGCCATCATGTTTACCAACAACTTTGCCAGACAAATCTTTAATAAGACCCGGTTTTGCAGGCAAATAGCCCTTTAAAAATTGTCTGAAATTTCTTTCACCAATAAAGCAAATGCCTGTGCTATCTTTCTTTCTTGCAGTTACAAGGTCATTTTCTTCGGCAATTTTACGGACATCTGGTTTTAACATATCGCCAAGTGGAAACAAGATTTTTTCCAATTGATGTTGATTTAATTGATTTAAAAAATATGTTTGGTCTTTGTTTTGGTCTTTTGCTTTCAAAAGCCTGTGAACGCCATCTTTGTGACTAACATTGCAATAATGACCAGTGGCAATGTAATCAGCTCCAATTTTTTCAGCAAACTCCAAAAATGGACCAAATTTTATTTCTCTGTTGCAAAGCACATCTGGATTTGGTGTTCTGCCATTTGAATATTCTTCCAAAAAATCCTTAAAAACTCTGTCATAATATTCCTTTGAAAAATTTATGCTATAATATGGAATTCCAATTTTGTTGCACACTCTTCTAACGTCTTCCCAATCTTGCTCGGCTGTGCAATGGCCATTGTCATCGGTTTCTTCCCAATTTTTCATAAAAAGGCCAATGACTTCATAGCCTTGTTGCTTCAATAACAGTGCTGCAACGGAACTATCAACTCCACCACTCATTCCAACAACGACTCTTTTCATTTTTTGCTAAAACTCTCCTTGTAAACTGGCACCTTGTATCTATTTGCCACAATTTTTACCAAATCCGAAACCCACATAATCAACACTGCGCCTTGAAACACAGTAAGCACTTCAAATATTTTTTGATATACGCCTTGAACAAAAGCAGTAACAATGCTAAATGTGGCTGTTAGGCATGTAACCAAACACATAAAAAATCCCTGCCAAAATTTGCCAACTGAAAAATGATGTGCTCCAAAAAAGCCCAAGAAAACACACCATAAAACAAGGCGTGATTTTTTTACATCTTCCGGCAATTTTGTGGAATACAAAATATCATCTTTATAAATGGTTTTCATTGCTTGTTTTGCTTGCTTGTTGGTTGCGCCATCAAGTTCGCTCATCTTAAAACCACAATAGTTACATCTATTTGTTTTTTTATCAATTTTCCCATAACATTTTGGACAAAGCATAAAAACTCCTACGCTCAATTATAAACGATTTTGACATAAAAAACTAGTGTTTTATGTTATTTGTCACAATTTTGTATTTCAAAAAATAAAGTCAAGCATTGCAGTGCCTGACTTTTTAGCTAAATAAATCTGCTTGATAGGTCCAAATATGGATATGGTGTGTAACAAACACATTTTTTGCTATTAAATTTTTTAAGATTGATATTGTTCTTTACAAAGTAACGACAAGCATACGCTCGTAAAATTTCTTTAACTAAAATATTTATGTTTTTTCTGCCAAAAATTTCAAAAAGGTCATCTATTAAAATTGGGTGTTCAAATAGGAATTGATATATTAAATTGCAAAGTCTATAAAAATTTTTGAGACGCTTGTCGGAAATCAAGTTACCTGCATAAAAGATTTTGTTTTTGGGGAATATTCTATCAAACGCACAAAACACATTATCTTCCAAAAATTGCATTTCACTCTTGGACAAAATTTTATAAATGTTAAACTCAAATTCTTTTTTCATTTGTTTCACTCCACTATGTATTTGTATTATATGGCATCTATTTAGGCATTTGCAACAAATATTGATTAAATTTATTTAATAATTCTATTGTAGTATTTGAAAATTTTAAAGGATTTTGTCGAATTATGTCAAACTTCATAAATATCGTTTCAGAATTGCTTTTTGACCAAGGGAAAACAACACAAAATTTGTTTAATGACTCAATCATTTCAAAAAACACATTTTATAAATATAAAAACCGAACGCCAAACTTGCACACTCTCATAAAAATTGCAAACTATTTGCACACAAATATTGACTATATGTTTGAAATAAGTTTAGAAAACAACTTTACACCATACCTAGAAAAACAAGATTTTTATAAAAAGTTAAATGATTTTTTAAATATGTCAAACATATCCCAACGAAAATTTTGTGCCGACCTTGGCATTGCTCGTGCAAACTTAACACGTTGGAAAAATGGAATTTGCCCAAATGTAAACACAATTTTGCAAATTGTAAACTACTTAAAATGCTCAACCGATGATTTGCTTGTTAGAGAACAAAACAACTGATATTCCTATCAGTTGTTTTTTCATCATTTATTGTCAACTTGTGCCATATAACTTATAAGGTCAACAGTTTTGTTGCTGTAACCCCATTCATTATCATACCAAGCAACCAACTTAACAAAAGTGTCGTTTAGCATAATTCCAGCAGTTGCATCAAAAATGCAAGTGTGACTGTCAGAAATAAAGTCTGTGCTTACAACGGCATCTTCTGTGTAGGCAACAATACCCTTCATTTCGCCATCAACAGCATTTTTTATGGCTTGTTTAATTTGGTCATAAGTTGTTGGCTTAACCAATTTGCAAGTTAAATCAACAACGCTCACATCTGCAGTTGGAACACGCAAACTCATTCCTGTAAGCTTGCCTTTAAGTTCCGGAATAACTTCACCAACAGCCTTTGCTGCGCCTGTTGAACTTGGAATCATATTTATTCCAGCAGCTCTTCCACCACGCCAATCTTTTTTGCTTGGTCCATCAACAGTAAGCTGTGTTGCAGTGTAGCTGTGAACTGTTGTCATAAGACCTTCGGCGATTCCAAAATTGTCATTTATTATTTTTGCAAGTGGCGCTAAACAATTTGTTGTGCAACTTGCATTTGAAACAATGTTCATTTCACTTTTGTAATTTTTGTTATTTACACCCATAACAAACATTGGCATTCCTTTTCCCGGTGCAGTTACAATAACTTTTTTTGCACCAGCGACAAGATGTGCTTGTGCTTTTTCAGCACTTGTAAATTTGCCGGTTGCTTCGGCAATATATTCAGCACCTGTTTCCTTCCAGTTTATGTTGGCTGGGTCAAGTTCTTGATAAAATTTTATAAAATTCCCATTGACTTCAAGCCCACCATCAACGACCTTTACATCGGCATTATATTTCCCGTGAATGCTGTCATAAACAAGCAAATACTTTGCATAGTCCGCAGAAATAAATGGGTCATTTACAGCAACAACCTTAACATCTTTTCTGCCATCGCATGCCCTTAAAATAAGCCTGCCAATTCTTCCAAAACCATTGATACCAATTTTTGCTACTTTCATAAATTTTCTCCTCTATTTTAAATTTTCTGGATTGAGTGCTTTGAGTTCGTCAAGAACAAACAAGCCGTCTTTTCTAATCAAAACATCATCAAACCAAATTTCTCCACCACCAGCTTCCTTGCGTTGATTGAGAACCATATCCCAATGCACAGCACTGTTGTTGCCGTTGTAGGCATCGTTGTAACAACTGCCCGGCGTAAAATGAATTGAGCCACAAATTTTTTCATCAAACAAAATGTCTAGCATAGGATTTAAGATGTATGGGTTAAGTCCAAAAGAGAACTCTCCAACATATCTTGCGCCATCATCTGTGTCCAAAATTTTGTTGAGTGACAAATTTCCACCACTACTACAACTTGCGTCAATAATTTTGCCGTCTTTAAACACCAAGCAAACATTGTCAAAGCGTTTGCCAGAATATAGAGTTGGCACATTGTAGGTTATTTTTCCATTAACGCTATCTTTGACGGGGGCGGTGTAAATTTCGCCATCTGGAATATTCATTTCACCAGCACACTTAATTGCTTTTATTCCTTTTATGCTAAAAGTTAAATCTGTGTTTGGTGCAACAATGCGAACCTTGTCGGTCTTTTCCATAAGTTTTTTTAAAGGCGTCATTGCATCATTCATTTTTTGATAGTCTAAATTGCAAACATTGTAATAAAACTTTTCAAAATCTTCTGTGCTTGTGCCCATAAGTTGAGCAAACGAACTTGTTGGATATTTCAAAATTACCCATTTCGTTTTTGTAACACGCACATCGTGATGAATTGGCTTTGAATAATATAGTGAATGAATTTGCATTTGTTTTGATGAAACATCACTCAACTCATACACATTTTCGCCACCAGAAATTCCAATGTATGCGTCCATATCTTCAATGACTGGAAGCATATATTTTGTGCATAACTCACTGCGCTCTTTGCTTGTTCCACCAATCAAATTGCGTGAAATTCTGCTGTCTGTTATGTGCACAAACGGATATGCGTTTTTTGCATAAATTTCTTTAATCAAAGCATTAACAAGTTTGTAGGCATCATAAGTTGCTTCAATCAAAACTTTTTCTTTTGTTTTAATTTTTAAGCTGTAGTTTACAATATTTTTTGCGAGTATTTGAATATTATTTTCCATAAATCACACTCCTAAAATATCTTCACCAAATGAAAACTATTTATTCGTGTTTTGTTTAAGATGTGTGCACCTTTCAAGCAAAAAGTAATAGAAATTGTAAAGCGAAAAGATAACAAGTGCCAAGATGACACCAATTCCAATTAAAATGAATGTTGCTTTGTTTTGAGCATTTACAAATTTTGTTGTGAGAGAAACAAACAAAATCATACAAATTGCAAGCACAAATGAACTTAATGCGCAAATGAAGTCTGAATTAAAAACTTTTTTGGTGTTTTTAACATCAATTTTTTTATCTGTATGCAAAACGCTAACCCTAAAATCCACCCAGCAATCAAAATTGCGCAAATAGTAGTTCTTTTCTGGAAATTCTTTTATAACATCAACAACTTCTCGTGAAAATAGTTGAAAGTTGCGATATGCTTTAAAGTCAGCATTAAGCCCAGCAGAACCAATGAAAAGGTCATAAATCTTGCCCCATAAATTAGAAAAGAAATTGCCTATTCTATTCCAAAAGCCATCTGCCTTTTTTTGTTTTTTGACAAGCACAACTTGTGCTTTTGCTTCCCACTCAACAAGAAGTTTTATGATATAATCTTTGTAATTTACATTGTCTAGGTCGGCAACAATAACACAATCACCCGTTGCAATTTCAAAACCAGATGTTGCACAGTCATCAAAATTTACATCTTTTGAAACTTCAAAAAAGTTAAACCTATGGTCGTTATCCAAATTTGCTGGCAATTTGCCGGTGTAATAATACAAAACTTCAAAATCATATTTGTCTTTAAAAAGGTCAACAAGCCCATGCATTGTTTCAGGAATTCGGTTGACTTTGTTAAATACTGGTGCAATGATACTAACTTTTTTCAAAACTATTCTCCTTTTAACTGATTTATGTTGTAAGAAAAACCAAGTTTGCTACTTTATGTTGATGGCTTTTTAAATACAAATATATTTAAGAGCGACAAAACCACCTTATCTATATACTAATTATAGATTAAATTTAACAATATTAAAAGCAAAAACAAGCGTTTTATGAAAATTTTCAATTTTTTGACTTTATTCTTTCACAGACTTTCCCATAAATTTTTTGTAATAAAAACAGTAAAGCAATTTAAAAACAATCATCATTTTTAAAAAATAGCGAAAAATAACTAAAGCGTCAATATTTTTTAACAATAATTAAAAATAATTAGGCAACAGCTTTTGAGCAAACAAAATAAATATTATATAAATTTTTGCAATTAAAAATAATTTAGTGCTATGGCAAAATTTTTAAATTTGGTGATATAAAATGAGCTATGATTTTACAAAAAAACAGACTGAATTAAATCAGTCTGTTTTTGTTAGTCATCACTACCAATTATATCTTTAATTTCCAAAATTTCTTCCCAAGAAAGTCCTTCAAGTTTTTTGTAAGCTTCAGCATAACCCATTTTAACTTCAAGTGGCATTTTTTCATCTTTGTTTGAAATTTCAACTGCTTTTTTGGCAGCTGTCATAACTTCTTCTTTGCTTTTGAAATCCTTGCTCATAAGCAAATTTTCCATAATATTGAAACTAAGTTCCAAAATTTTAATTCTTGTTTTGTTGTCCATTATTATCTCTCCTCAACTAATTCTTCCACAAAATCATCTTCTTTTGGATGTTTTTCCAAAAATTTTGAATATTGTGCCACAACAATTTCATCTTGTTTTTTAATTTCAGCAATTTTTGCTTCATTGTTGTTTTTTTGTTCATCAGTTAAATTTTCAGATTTGTTTTGTTTTTCAAGTCTTCTTTTCTCAATTCTTAAATCTTCAATTTGACGTTCAAAATATTCTCTGTCAATTCTAATTGTCTTTTTAGGTTCTTCTTTTGGAAGTTCAACCCCTTGAACGGTGTAGTTATATTCAACTTCACTTTCAACTTCATTTCTTGCTGGAAGAGGAAGAGATTTGTCATCTCTGCTCTTTTCCATCAAGCCAATAATAACGTCTGCTTTCTTTTTAGCTTTTTCGCCATCAAAACCATAGTCTGACAAAGTATTGTCGTTATATTTGCTCAAAGTTTTTTCTACTTCAGCCTCAATGATTTCATCAAACAAAACTTGTGGAGATTTTAAATCAAGTTTTTTAATTTCATTTTTCTTTTTATCTTCAATAACCACTTTTGAATATTTGAGATGACGCAAATTGTTGTTGATGTCTTTTTCAACAAGTTTTCTTTGCTCTACATCTGCAAATTTATTTTCAAGGTTTGATTTTTCAGTAGCCAAGTTTTCAACTGCTTTATCAAAACGCTCAACACTGCCATTATAAGCTTGGTCCATTGCTTCAGCAAGGTCTGGAGTGCTGGCAACAATTATGTTCTTAATCATCTTTGTAACAGATGCTTTTGTAATTTTGATGTCATCTTGTCTGTTTTGAGCCATGATTGAAGAAACAATTCTTTCAGAAAGATATTCTGAAATTGCTGGACCATATTCTGTTCTCAAACTTTCTGCAATCATATCTCCAGAAGACATTAAGTCTGGTTTTTCATTGTGAAGCTCAATGCTCTTTTGGTGAGATGAAATTGCTCTCTTGCTTTCAGTTTTGCCATCTTTATAAACTTCAGCAAATGAAGCGGCACATTCATTAAGCAAATCCGTTCTGTTTTTGAATTGTTTGCAAACATAGCTTGAACCAACAGATTTTTTTGTTTTGAAATTTAATTGTTGAGCTCTTGCACGGTCTCTTGTTTCGCTTAAACTCTTGCCAAGCAAAGCAATGACAATAAGATTTGTGTAATAATCAACTTCTTCTTTCAATTCTTCTCTTGATTTTTTGCTTAAATTAGTTGAATAGTTTGCCACATCAACATTCTTATCTATGGTTATAGCATATTCTGTATTTGTATTCTTTTCTGAATTAACCTTGAAGTTAATAGGTTCACTAACATCAATTTGTTGTGCTTCTTGTGATTTTTCTTGTGAATTTTTCAAAGCTACTTCTGCAACTTCAAGTTGAGATGATTTGTCTGTTTCAACTTTAACTTCATCTTTTTGCTCAAGTTCATTTAAAGCATCAAGTTGTGCATTTTTGTCTGCATTTTGTTTGTCTGCTTCTGTGCGTAAATTTTTATAATAATTTTTCCAATATTCAAGTCTTTCTTTGTAGTAGTCTGTTTTACGCAAAGACTCAATATAGTCAGTTGAAAGACCTTTGAGTTCTTGTTTAAGCCTTTGAATATCGCCAGCAACAAGCTCTTGAAATTGTTGTTCAGTCAATGGAGCATCAACTTGAGAATTTGCCTCTGTTTTTGCAGATTCTTGAGCAAGCATTTCTTGTTTAACATGGTCTGGGTCTTCTGTTGGAGTTACCTCATTTTGAGTTTCTACTGGTTCAGCAACAACTTCTTCTGTCTTTTCATCTTTTTTGCTTGAATTTCTAAAAATTCTGTTGCCTATTCTTTGAAACAAATTTGGTTTCTTTTCTTCTGGTTCAACAAAACTAGTTCCTTGTGCGGAATTTTGAGAAATAGCGTCAGCATCAATGCTATAGCTGTTTTGGTTAATGCTAGATGTATTAAAACTCTCACCATTATTTTCTACTGAATAGTCTGTGTTAACAGGTTTTAGGTCATTAAGGTTGAATGTATCAGGGTTTACAAATTCAACTTTTTCATTTAAATTTTTTTCTTTATTTTTAGGTTTTTTCATACTACTCACCTCAATTGTCTATATTTTAACATATAAAAAAACTTTTTGCAATACCCATATCAAATAAATTTTGCATTTTAAACATAATATTTAAAAATGAAATCAAATAGCACCACAAAAAAAATTGTATGCGAGATAGATTGCCAGCAGAAATAACAAAAAAATAACTTTTTCATTTTTTGCATAGTCTTTACTATCTTTGCTCACTTTTGTTTATCAATTGTTCTACACTTTACGATTGTTAGCTTTTTGCATTTTTTGTCATTTGCACTGCTTATTTTGTGTTGGAATAGGACATCTTTAAAAAGCGTAAAGTCCAAACAAAAAAGCGTCCACATAAAGTGAAACGCTTTTATATTTTTAAAGTTATATCAAAACAAAAGCCGAATTAAATTAACAACTATTTTGTGCCTTTTCAAATTTAAAAATAATTTGAAAGAAAACTTTTAGATAAATTGTTAATTGCTTACTTATTTCTATTTTCAAAGAAATCTTTTGTTTGGAACATAAGTCTAATTGGGTCAAGGGCTTGAATTTTCAAGAATACCCTGCTGTTTGCCGATGTGATAAAGAACACTTCACCACGGTTGGCTTGAACAATTGCTTGCTGTTCGTCATCGTTAATACCGCCGGCGTTACGATACAAGTTTACAAGGTCACTCATATCATTTGGAGCAAGTGGCAAAACCATTGTGAACTGACTTGCGTTGATGATTGCAGTTGATTGTTTTTGAATTGCTGTTGAACCAACAAAGTCCTTGATGTTCTGCGTGATGATGATTTGCATTCCATCATATTTTCTGATACGTTTTGCAAGGTCTTCCATAAAGTTTAACGCAATTGGGTATTCTTCATCAATAAATACGTGGGCTTCATCGACAGTGATTATAATTTTTCTTCTAGAAGGGTCACTTTCGCCATAGCCCATCATTGCGTTGTAATCCTTGTTACGAATAATTTCGTTGTTAAGGTATCTCAAAACCAAAAGCATCTGTGCGTTTGCAAGAGTTTTGTTGTTGTTTGCAAGCAATGAACGGAAGCTGAAAACAACAAAGTTTTCTTTTGTTTCCAACGTTGTTGGACCATTCCACAAGTTAGAGTTACGGCCACCTGTTGCAAACTTTTTGATGTAAAGTTCCATTGTTTGATAAATACGTTTGATGTATTCATCTTTTTCGGTTTTCATATTCTTTAAAATGAGATTGTAAAGGTCATCAAAGATAGGGAAATCTTCTGGTTTTAACTTCGTTAAATCCGTCTTGCTGTCAATGCCTTTTTGTTTGTAGCAATCAATAACAAGGCTGTTAACTTTTTCAAAGGCATCGCTAGAAATTCCAGCCAAGATGATGTGGAAAAATTCTTCCAAAAACTGCAAGTGCGCAGAATAGTCGTCAAGCGCAACTTCATCTTCATCTTCTGGTTTCAAACTTGGAGTGATATGGAAAGGATTGATTCTTCCCTGCAAACCGCTTCCAACATCAATAGATTTTCCACCCAAGTTGTGTGCTAGGTTTACATATTCGCTTTCTGGGTCAAGAACAAAGATACGGCTGTTGTCGCCTGCCATGTTAGAAAGCAAGTCTTTTGCAGCAAATGATTTACCACCACCAGATTTACCAATAATCATCATGTTACTGTTAACACGTTCTTCATCACGGCGGAAGAAGTCAATGAACACACGTCCATTTTCATTGTAGCCCAAATAGAAACCACCTGGGTCACTGATAACACTTGAAATGAATGGGAACATTCCGGCAAGAGTTGTTGTGTTGATGCCACGGATGTGGTCCTTAACGTTGTCCAAACGAGAAATGTTGTTTGAAACAAAGGCGTCAACTTGTCTGCCAAACATTTCACTATACTTAAAGCCGTCTTGTTTAAGTTGAGCACGCATTTCTTTTTTCATGTAGTCTTCACAAGTAATGAAGAAATTGCATTTAAACAAGTTTTCGTTGCTGTTTTTGATGTCAATTAAAAGTTGTCTTAATGTTTGAAGGTGAGTTTGATTTTCAATTTGCTTACTTTCACGAGCAGCATAGAAAGTTTTTGTTTCCATTTCCAAAATGGCTTTATCAATTTCTTTTTCGGCATCAAAACGCATCATAGGTTTGATGTTTACAACGCACTTTGTGCTTGGCATTGAAAACAAATTGTAAACCCAAGCGTTGCCAACAGTAAGTGGGTAGTCTGTTATGCAAAATTGTTTGTAGGCTGTGCCATTTATCAACGTTTGAGCAGTTCTAAACTGAACTTTTTCCGGCATTGTCCATTCAACCAAACTTTCTGGACCTTTGCTTTCTGCTTCTCTTTCATCAAAATCTTTTGTGTAGTTTGCTTTAAGGAAAATTGCAAGGTCTTTTGCAGAACAAATTTTGCTTCTGATTGGTGTTTGACCACTTGCAAGTGCACTTTGCATACCTTCAACAGTGTCATAAAGGGCAGTTTTGTCTTTGTCGTAAACAACCAAATAGTAACAGTCTTCAAACATCTTATCTTCTTCGTTGGCTTGAATGTATTGAGCAACACGGGCTTGAAAAACATAAGTTCTGCCTTCAAGTTCGGCATCAGTTATATCACCATTTTCATGTGCTTTCATAAGTGCTTCATACTTCTTTTCATCGCCCGAAATGTAGTCATCATACAAAACTGCTTTGTTAATTTTAACCAAACTGCAATTTTGGTCAACATTCAGTCTAGTTAGTGCATTTTGAAAGCTTCTGATGTAGGCATCTTGTTTTTCTTCTGTAAGCAAGAAAAACTCAACTGGAATAATTTGCAAAACCATTCCAAAATATTCGCCATAGTCAATGTATTTGTCGTTTATGATATGCTCATAAGGAATAAGTGTTTTGATTGATTCAAAGCCCTTAATTTTGTCACGAGAATACTTCTTTTTAAACGCAAAAAATCTAAACATCAACACAAGCGTGTAGTATGCTCTTTCACCATCGGCAAGTGGGACATAAAGCAAAATCATAAAGGCAAGCATTGCAAGCCCAATAAACCACTTGTATGGCAAGTTGCTTGTAAACATCAAAATAAGTGCCGCAGCACACACAATTCCAATCAAAACATCAGGAACAGTGACATGTGGCAAAAGTTCCATTTTAATTTTGGTTTTTCTAGGAACGTATCTAATCATAATTTTCTCCTAAGCAATATAGTTTGCACAAAATATTTATCTATTATTTATTATACATTATTAAACAAAAAAATCAAAATATTTTTGTATGATTTATTTCAAGTTTTGAAAGCAAGTTTTTTGAAATTTTTAAGCACTTTAATAGCCACAGTTAAAGACACACATTCAAAATTATTGCATAGTTTTTTTATCAAGCGAAAAAAATGTAGCAATTTATGACAACTAACATCAAGCTTAAAATCTAGTTCGACAAATGGTAAATAACCAGTGATAGACCTTACATTTACATCCCTCGTCAAAACTTTTGAAAGCATTGTTTTCATTAAGCACTTTTCTATCACATAAAAAGGCGTCCACGTTGTCATTTCACGCTTTCCTAGCTCTAGAAAAACATCCATAATTTTTATAAAAATCAAATCAATATAACTTTGTTTCACGACTTGAAACAAAGTTCCATCAATGATTATTTCAAACACTTTCCCGACCACAGAAAAAGGCGTCCACGCTTTAGCGGGGAAGCTGGCTTTGTGTTTCGACAGAACGCAAAGGCTGAAAGGGCTAGCGAAAAGTTGTTTCACGCCACAATGTTAACAAAAATTTGTTTGAATGAAACAATGATTTCATCTCGTTTACATTCGCAACATAATAACTACACATTTCACCCCTTCAGTCACAACAAAGTTGTGCCAGTTTCCCCACTAAAGCGTGGACGCCTTTGGAACAATGGTATCTCGTTTACATTCGCAACATAATAACTACACACTTCACCCCTTCAGTCACTGAATTGCAGTGCCAGCTTCCCCGTTAAAACGGGGACGCCTTAGATTGATATTTTGAAAGCTTTTTACGTGGACGCTTTTTTTGATGTGTGAAAAGTTTCTTGCGTTAACGCCAAATGATATGTGGAAAATTCCTACATTTTAAACGCAATTTTTGCAACAAAAAAACTCAGATTTCTCTGAGTTTTTTATTTTTAGAGATAAGAAATTTGTTTTTGAGATTAGATATTATTTAGAAAATGTTCAATTGCTTTTTAAACTTTCAAATTAATCTACTTTTCTTTATTTTCATTCTTTTTCTTTTCTTCTTCTTTTCTTCTTCGCTCTAATTCTTCTTTTTTATATTGTTCAATCTTTAAAGCATCTTCGTTGGCTTGCATGTCTGCTTTTTGTTTTTTATTATCTTGGTCTATTTCATTTACTGCCCTTTGTTTTAATATAGCCTCGTTATAATCGCCTTCGCCGGCAGCATATTTTTTCAAATTAGCCCTTATGCCTTTCTTGGTCAAATTATAATATTCTTTTTTCTCATCAGCTTTCCAATTCTTTTGGTCTCCATGAGTAGCTTTAAATTCTTTCATTCTACTTTCAGAATTACGAAGATCCTCTTTGTATGATGCTTTCTTTTCTTTATAAGCCTCTTGCTTAATCTTTAACATTTGCTCATCTGAAACACCATTTGGTGCTTGTGGTTTTTGTTCAGGTGCACCTTTTCCATTGCCACCTGCTTTGCCATCTTTGTCTTTAGGAGGTTTTGGGAAGAATCCACGGAAGCCACCCTCTACAGAATCTGCAAATGTGCCTTTTGGATCTGACACAGAATGCATTGCTTTAGAAACGCCATTGTATTCATTTTTTACCATACCGGGAACACTCAACAAATTATGACCAAGTTTCTTACCACTCCAAGTAGTCTTGCCGGTAATTTCATTTGTGCCAATTCCCAATGCATGTGCGGCTTTTGTGTTAGCAACAGCGTGTTTCAATCCATTTTTACTGATATCATCTTTAAAGGCTGATGCGCTATGAGCTGTGCCCTTAACAGCTTTGCCAATGCCTTTGCCAATAATCGCACCAGCACCAACTGCTGCGCCAACGCCAGCCAATGCTCTAGCAGTATTTCTTGTCGCATTCTTAACTCCATCAATTCCGGCACCAGTTGCATCGCCGATTCCAAGCATTTTTGAAATTGCGCCAGTTGCTGATTTAAAGAATGTGAGTGAGCCTAAAACAATAAGCATAACACCAACCCTGTTCATGAAGTCGATGCTAATTCCGCCCAAAAGCAAAGCATCTAACAACCAGTTTTTGCCCAAATCTGATCTTGAGAAGAGTTGAATTTTCATAACAAGTGGCAACAACATTTGGAAAACGTTCATAACAACAACCGTTGAATATGCCGCCAGTGTTTCCGAAATGAATGCACCTCTCCAATTGCCAAGTGCCTTTCCACCATCCAAAGGATAAAGTGCTGTGATTGGTGGAGAAATTACAAACAATGTAACCATCATAAAAATACGTTTAATCAAGCCCAAAATTGTTGTGATGTAAACATAAGCACAAACAATTAAACTGAATGTTGAAGAAATGTAATCGTAACCAATTGGTGAAAGGTCGTAATAATAATATACCAAAGATATATTGTAAATGCTGAAAGTTATTGATGGTTTATCAGATGTGCCGTATTCTCCGTTTGTTGCGATGTCATCAAAGAACCAACCACCATAATAGAACCTTTGAGCACCATAATTCAATGACCTTTGGTTTGCATTTAAACTTGACAAATCATTTTGTGTCAATGTTAAATTTGAACTGAATGCGTCATCAATTTTATCTGCTGCCGTGTAACCAGCCGTAACATTATCATAGAATATACCAAAGTTTGCTGTGCCGGCATTTGTGTTTGTGGTTTCACCACCAACAAGAATTTTACCAAAGCTTTGAATGTTACTGCCACTGCCTTCATTGGTGTAAACTACGCTTTCAAGCTGTCCATTGGTTTTGTATGTAACATTGCAATAAGACCTAGCACGATTTGCATTGTATGCGCCAACCAAAAAGATTTGGCTTGACAAACTTGTTCTGTTGCTTACGCTTGTTGCGCCATCAATTGCTTTAAGAAGCGCATTGCCCATAAACATACCAAACATGGTTATAATTGGAACAAGCACAAAGTTTGCAATTGCTCTAATTGCGCCTTGGAACACAGGTTTTTTGCTATTTTTGCCGTCTTTGTTAAATTCTGTTTTGATTGTTGCAACAAAAGTTGTAATCAACAAAAGCAAAACTGCCAAAACAAGCATTGCCCAAAACACATTTTGAACAGATTTATCGTTGATAAGTGCCATAACAATGTCGCCATCGGTTTGCTTGTTTGCATAACGCACTGTGTCTAGACCTGCAAATTTTCTGAACAAAAGTTGACAAATGTCACAAATTCTGCCAATTGCGAGCACTAAAACTGCATAAAGCAAACGCCATAGCCAACCCAATGCACCATTTATCAGGTCACCGATAACGCTAAAGAAGCCCATAATCTGACCAAAACTGAATGTATTATTCATAAAAACTCCTATTTTTTTTGTTTTTCAATAGTATTATAACAAATTTTTTTGCCGTTGTGAATATCTTTTGTAAAATTTTTATTCAAAATCTAAAAATGGTAAGCCAACTTGATAGGCATTTGCTAGCCCTGTTGAGAAAATAAGTTCAAAATAACTTGATTTTTGTGATTTTGGAACTTTGGTTTCGTTGAACACACAAACGCGATTGCCATCTGGGAGCTCAATATATTCATAATATTTTCCACCAGTTGAAGACCTTGTTATGATTTGTGTTTCATAATATGTTTCCATTCCCTTTGGATTTACAAACGGAGAAAGCACTGCATTGCCCTTTTCTTTTCCATCAATTTTTGCAGAAGACAAAATACTTTCGGTGTCAATTTCAAGAAAATCAAAGTCATCATTATCATAATTTTTAACGGTTTGTGACCCACAGTTGTAAAATTGTGTTTCTTCTCCATTTTGGGTCCAAGTTGCATACGAATTTGTTGTTGCATCATAGTATCTTGCATAAACAACAATACTAAACCCTGCGTCTGAAGAATCACGATTGCTTCTGAATGAAACCCACATTGAATTGAGTGTTACATTTTTCTTTGGCATTAAAACCATATTTTGATAGTTTTGATAGCCAGCTTTCATGTGGAACAGTTCGCCATAGTTAGGGCTTGACTTGTCATCATTTGCAAGCAAGTCGCCACAAGAATAGTTTGCATAAGCACACGCTGGAATTCGTGGATAAACAAGTTCTGTTTCCATTTCCCCATCACTGTTTTCAACCTGTGTTGTCTTTTCTGCAAGTGATGTAACAATGTCTAGCGCAGTGTTTACATAGTTTTTGAAAAACTGAAGTCTTAAGCTGTAAAGCATTGCTGGACCCGTTGAACGTGGATTGCCAGACACATCAAGTGCGTCTGCTTCATATACAAATATTTCTGTGTTACCATCGCCATTTGCATCATATCTATCGCCATGATAAACGCCATCGCCATCTAAATCATACGTTTCAAATAACTGATTGCCAATTTCTGGAATAGATGAAGTTGAATTTGAATATTTAAAATCTGAATTAAGCACATATTCTGAATCCCAACGAGTATTTAACAACGCGTAAGAAATATAGTCCAAAAATTCTTGCACTTGAATTGATGCGGAATTGTTTTCGTTGTTGTATAAATATAACGCCTTATTAACATCATCATCACTGTAAATGCCATCTGTTGAATATTTTATAAATGCACTAAACAAGTTGTCATCTGTCAAAAAGCGAGAGTATTTATCTTTTAAATTTTTGTCACGAGAGATTGGAAGTCGGTATGTCCCCTCAAAAGTTTGATAAACATTCACAAACCTATTATTGTCTCTTTTTACAAGATTTGTTCCAATTACATCATCACAAACATAATTTGCAATTTGTTGCTGCTCTGATGAAGTGTAACCGCTGTGGTCAACCCATTTTTCATATTGAGCAAACAAATTTTCTTCAATATCCTCATAAAAATTTTTTATTTCAGACGCATTGGCAAAAGCAATCTTAACGCCTTCCGCATCAAATTTTCCTACCAATGTAGATGCGCTTGAAGGATTGTCAAAAGCATTGTCAATGTATGCACAACCATTTTCATAAACGCTTCTTCCATTGCCACTTGGAGAAATGTCATAGCCAGCAGTTACAAGCGTGATTGCAAATTGAATTTTTGCACGGAAACGATGATTGTTTAAAAAATCTTGTGCAATATTTGCTTTTTCTACCGCATTTAGATTTGCTTTTTCAGCAATTGACATCTTCCATCTTCTGTAAGTGAGAGTTTCAGCTGAGTCTTGAATTGTTTCAATGTTATCATCGCCAACTTCTTGCGAATAGTCATCATTTTTTTCACCAGTTCGCGGGCTGTCCTTGTAAATTGCATTTTCATAGGAAAAATATTGATTGTATTCTGCATTAGGGTCAAATTGTGCAAGGACACTGCTTGTGTTGTTTGGATTAACAATTTGTAACACACCAGTGTTTGTAATTTCAATATGAATGCCTTGCATGTTGTCGTAAATATCTTTTAACTTTAAGAAATAATTTTTAGAATATGTTGGAGTTGTGCCATTTTGGAAAGTTGTTTTGTCGCCATATTGATTAACGGAAACATTGCCATTTTCATCACAAGTTATCACATCTGCTTCAAGCGGGCTGTTTAAAGCATAGCCGTATGTATTGTATAGTTTTTCCATAATTTCAAGTGTAAGTTGATAGTTTTGATTTCTTACATCAATGATAAATTGTTTTTCATTTCCACTTGCAGGTCTGTATGAAAATTTGTAGCCAGAAAAATAATCTTTTGGGTCATTATCATCTGGTTCTTCAATAACAGGGTCATCAGTTGAGCCACCACCAGAACCACTTCCCGAGCCACTTCCAGAACCACCGCCAGATTCTCCACCACCAGTCGTGCTACCACCTGGGTCATTTGTTGACGAACAACCAGCAAGCAAAATAGGCGATAAACACATTATCACCGTTAACAAACATACCAATATTTTTTTAAAATTACGTTTTAATGTTTGCATACTTCACCTATTATGTTTAGTATAACACATTTTTTGAAAATTTCAATACTATTTATAAAATAAGTAGAAAAATATTATTATATATAACAATATTGTTGTTTTTAGGTTTTTTGACATTTCTTAACCACAGTTAAAGGCATCCACATTGCTATTTAACAACTTTCCCAACCCTAAAAAAGGCGTCCACGCTTTAGTTAACATTGGGCACGCTTGAAACAGACAACACTTCCCCAACCCCATAAAAGGCGTCCACGCTTTAGCGGGGAAGCTGGCTTTGCGTTCCGTTAGGGAGCAAAGCCTGAAGGGGTTAGCGGAAAGCTGTTTTAAGCCACATTGTTAACAAAAGCAATTCAAGTCAAATTATGATTGCCATTTGTTTACATTTGCAGTGAAAACAAAATGCTTGTTCACTTTGTTGTTATTAGTATTTTCTCAACCACAGTTAAAGGCGTCCACGCTTTAGCGGGGAAGCCTTGATATATTTAAAGATACAAAAGAAAAATATTGTTGCTGACCTCCACGTTAAAACGGGGACGACTTAATTTTTTACACAAAAAAACTACGACATTTGCCGTAGTTTTTAAACTTGTTATTTCATCATCATAAATTTTAACAATCCGATAACGCCACTGCCTGTTGGTTCTGGCTTGTTTTTATCAATATAGTTACCATTAGCTGTTTTTGTCAATCCTAAAATGTCTGGTGCGAATCTTGTAAAGAGTTTCAACAATAGAATTAACACAATCATAACTGCAACAGCAATAACTGCGTTGATAATTCTCTTTTTGGCTTCTTCACGCTTTTCAGCATTTTCTGCTTTTGCCATCATAACACCCAAGTAGATTGCATAGATTGTTCCTACAGAAGCAACAACAATCAAAATTGGGAAAATAATCATGTTCAAAACATTAAGAATATTTTGAAGCCATGCCCAATTGCCAACAAATGCACCTGTTTTGCCATCATAAATGACTTCATAGCCCTCATCATAAGTAACATCTAAAAGTCCGCCAAGCATACTCAATAATTTCATACTTTTACCCCTCCGTAAAAATTTAAAATGATAAATTACAAGTTGAATTTTTTGTAACTTAACCTTTGATATTCACATTTTAGCATAATTTTTTTAAAACGCAAACAAATTTTAACATTTTTTTAAATTTTTTTTGTCAAATATATATTGTGTAAAATTTTGATAATAATTCAAAAATAAAAAAATAGCTTAATGTTGATACCAAATATCAACAATACTAATTCTCAAAAAAATTGATTTTGGTAAGCAAAATGTAAATGTCTTTAAAAAATTTTACATCTACTTTGACAAAATTATTTTAAAATTGACCAAAACAAAAACTATAATTCAAAACACAAAAACGAAGAAAAAAGAAATATCAAATTTCGTTTTGCTACTCTTTTTGATGGTTACAAAATACTAACAAATCTTTTTAAATTGTTTGTATAGTTTTATATTTTATGCTATTATACTAATATATTCAATATTATTGCAAACTGTTGGCAAGCAATTTAAAGACAATAATAATAATTTTGATGTGAAATTTTTGTCAAAGCAAAAAACTTTACTTCTCAATTTTTTCACACAACTTATTATAGGTGCAAAATTTGCGTTGCATAGCATATTGGAGGAAACAATGAACAAAATTGCAAAATTCTTTATCAAATTTTTGTTGATAATTGCCGTTGGTGCAGCCGCTGGTTATGTTTTAACTGCTCTGCTTGAAAACCATGGTTTTAGCGATGGCTTTGACAAAAGCAACTTGTTCAGCACCACAACGCTAATTACAGTTGTTGTTTGCGTTGCTGGTTATGGCATTTATGCGCTAAACAAACTTGGCAAAAGTGATGGGAGTTCAGGGTCATCTTCAAGCCGATTTGGAAAAACATCTTCTGGTGAAAGCAAGGAAGCATATTTCAGTGCAAGACTAATAACAAAAGAAGAATTGAGAAAAAACAAGGACTTCCACTTTTGTTATTTCAATGATTTGCCAAAAATTAAGTTTGATGGCATTCCACTAAGAGCTGAACGCGTTGGCAACAAAACAGAAATTAACATGCAAAAACCAATCCACACACTTGTTATCGGAACAACCGGAAGTGGTAAAACAACAATGCTTGTTGACCCAACCATTCAAATTTTAGGCAACACCGGCAACCACCCTAGCATGGTTATTTCCGACCCAAAGGGCGAACTTTATGCGCACGAGTGCCAAAAATTGAGAAATTGGGGCTATGATGTGCAATGCATCAATTTGCGTCAACCAAGCGAAAGCAGTCGTGTTAACCCAATTGAACCAGCATTTTTGAGCTTTCAACGTGCACACAACCTTGTTAAAGAAGTTAGAGTTTTCAAAGGTCCATTAGACAAAAAATTTACAAAGGTTGCTGGTGCAACTTATGGCGAAGAATGGTATGTTTTTGAAGATGTTGCCTACCCAGACAAGCAATCACTTAAAAGACAACTTTTAACAAAAAAGCAAGAGTTAATCAACAGCGCAAATGAAGATATTCAAGACATTGCCCTAACACTTTCTCCAACCACAGGCAACGACCCAATTTGGTCAAGTGGTGCGAGAGATTTTATTAGAGCCATTATGATGGCAATGCTAGAAGACAGCCTTAACCCAGAACTTGGAATGACAAAAGAAAAGTTTAACCTTTACAATGTTTCAAAAATTGCTGGTTATAGAGATGTTGGCGATGACAGTATGCGAACACTTAAAGACTACTTTGCTGGCAGAGATGAAATGAGTGAATGTGTTAAGCTTGCAAACACCGTTATTGCCACCGCGAAGGCAACAGCGCAAGGTATTATGACACACGTTAGCCAAGCAATGAACTTGTTTGACCAAGGCATTGGTGCTCTTACAAGCGCAACCGACCTAGACTTTTCACAATTTTCAGACAGACCAACAGCACTTTTCATCATTATTCCAGATGAAACAAACACAAGAAACGCCCTTGCAAACATTTACATCACTCAACTTTACAAAGCACTTATTGCAAAGGCAAACGAAAACAAAAAAGAAATCACTCTTCCAAGACACGTTTACTTTTTGCTTGATGAGTTTGGTAACTTGCCAAAAATTGAAAAGATGAAAAACTTTATCACAGCCGGCAGAAGCCGTGGAATTTTCCTTATGCTGGTTGTTCAGGACTACACACAGCTTTACTCTGTTTATGGCGAACAAGATGCTGCAACAATCAAAAACAACTGCAACATTCATATTTACATTGGAACAAAAGACCAAAAAACTCGTGAAGAGTTTAGCAAAAACATTGGCGAAATCACTCTTGAAATGAAAAACACTTCAAGCAGTAAATCAAAATCTCCATCGCAAGATGGCAAATCTTCTTCTAGCACAAACACAAGCACAAGCACAAATCTTGTAAACGTTCCACTTATTTCTGCAAACGAACTTGACCACCTTAAACACGATGAAGTTGTAATTAACAGTTATGGCTTCTACTCTATCAGGTCAACCTTTGTCAGAACTTACGAAAACCCAGATTACAAATTTGTTGATATGCCAGTTGAACACATCATTCCAACGCCATTTGATGAAGCAGGGCTTTACTACGACATTAAAAAACGTAATTCAATTGTTTTGAAAGATGACGGCGATGATGATGACGATTTTGACTTTGACTTTTCAAAATTTAAAAGAAGTTAAGAAGCAATCTTGCTTCTTTTTTTATTGCAAAAAATTAGAGTTTCCCGTTGATTTTTCATTTTTTTGAGATTTATTCTTAAATAAAAATTGCAAACGGTTATAAGCTCTATAAAAATTTTGTTTTCCCAAAAAAAGCATAACCCAATTGGGCGTATTTTGTATTTTTGAGATTTAATCCTAAATGAATTTATATCAGATAAGGCGTCCACGCTTTAGCGGGGAAGCTGGCTTTGTGTTTTGCAAGAACACAAAGGCTGAAGGGGCTAAACGAATTGCAAATGATTTATGCAACAATGTTAACAAAAACCATTTAAGTCAAATTATGATAACTATTCGTTTACATCAGCAATAAAACAACTGCTCGTTTTACCCCTTCAGTCACGACAAGGTCGCGCCAGCTTTCCCGTTAAAACAGGGACGCCTTTTTTGATATTTTGAAAGTTCATTGACATAAACGCCTTTTTGATATTTTGAAAGTTCATTGACATAAACGCCTTTTTGATATTTTGAAAGT
>ERZ808240.1110-NODE-1110-length-34294-cov-52.375741_pt1 | contig 34294 bp, 20 predicted proteins | sample MGYA00521084_ERZ808240 | MGnify/ENA primary metagenome ERZ808240 (study PRJEB31516, sample SAMN03275571) | gut metagenome | biome: mammalia-associated habitat; material: feces | host: Papio cynocephalus | place: Kenya | collected 2012-08-06 ... | reverse complement strand
AGGACATGTCCAACGGCGATATGTTCCTTACAAAGTCTACATGCAAGACTACAGACACAGTAGAGTTTGAAGGCGAGACTTACCCCGTGGTAAAGGTTGAAATTTCAAGCACCTCTCACCCGTTCTACACTGGTAAGAGCAAGCTTGTCGACACTGCCGGTCGCGTTGACCGCTTCATGAACCGTTACGGTAAGTTGAAGAAGTAATACTCGACATACAATTACATACGGTATAAAGCAATAGAAAAGTGCGGTCGAACGTAGTTGCATATGCGTTCCACCGCACTTTTTTTCGCCTTCTATCATTTTCCCCTGTTCAGGATTCACACCATGAAACACTTGCACCTCATAGCCCTTGCGCTGCTGTCCCTCACCCTGACTTGCTTCTCTTGCCAGGAGGACAGCAACCTGCCCGAAAAGAAGCCCGGTACCGAGACGGGCGAAAACGCCAACCGCAACCCCACCACCGCCACCACCGTCTACGGCCGTCTGGAGTTTCCCCACCTGAATACCAATGGCAACAACATCGTCCTCGTGCACTCGGTGGACAACTTCGGTGTCAACTACGCCGTGGAATGGGACTGCGACAAGAAGGCCCAGCGCTGGACCTGTTACCAGATGAATACGTTCACCAGCCATAGCAACTGGAACCGCAAAAACTGGGATAACACCACTTGGCATGGCGACCCGTTCCAGGAAGATCCCGACCTGCCCGTGCAATATCGCACCACGCTGGCCGACTACAAGTTCTCGGGCTATGACCGCGGTCACATCTGCCCCTCGGCCGACCGCCTCTACTCGAAAGATGTCAACGAGCAGACCTACTACCTGAGCAACATGCATCCTCAGGTCAACAGCTTCAACACAGGTGTGTGGCTGACCATGGAGAACCAGCTGCGCAACAAGTGGAACACCAACACCTACCGCGACGTGCTCTACGTCTGCAAAGGTGGCACCATCGACAAGAGCAGTCAGATTGCCACCCACACCAGCAGCGGCCTTATCGTGCCCAAGTATTTCTTCGCCGCTATCCTCGCCGTGAAGAACGGCCAGTACCATGCCCTCGGCCTGTGGTTTGAGCAAAAGCTCAAGGGTGACAAGGACGTCAACAAGGATGACAAGCTCCGCCCCTACGCTGTCAGCATCGACAAGCTGGAACAGCTCACAGGCATCGACTTCTTCTGCAACCTGCCTGACGACACAGAGAAGACCGTCGAAGCGAAGCTCGACCTCAACTGGTGGGGCCTGTAACCAGCAACAAGAAGACATTGAACCATCAAGAAGGCGCGCCACTGACATTTCCCACAAGGAAATTCAGCGGTGCGCCTTCATTTGTTTAGCCGGTTGGTGTTGTCAGCCCATCCGACTTCTCATTACTTCACCACGACCTTCCGGGTTATGGTCAGTCCCGATTCGGCATCGCGCGTGCTGCGCACATACACGCCAGGAATGGATGGTTTCTCCTTCAGTGGCATGCCGTTCACATCGTACCATTGCGTGGCGGCATCCTCATCCGCCGGTATCTCACCGATAAATGTCGTCTTGCCGAACGTCACCTCAAGAGGCAACCTGCGCGTACCGCACGTGGCATCTTCCGAGAAGTCGACCGTCACATCCGAGCCCCAGGTCTGTCCGTCCTTGGCCAGCCTGAACTTCAGCGTACACTTACCGTCACCCGGCACAGTGAAGTAGGCGTACCCGCTGTCATCGGTCCGCTCAACCGTGCGGCACTCTTCGCCCGCAAACACCCCGACCTCCGCATCTTGCAGCACACAGCCATCAAGCGTCACACGAGCTGTTATCGTCATGTTGCTCGGATACTTGTGGTGGTCAACAGGCGAGAAGACAAGTGCCCTGCCACGACCGGCAACTTTCTTAGGCACATAGGCCATCGGCGAGACGGGATAGCAGAACGTACGCGCACCGCCGCTTGCACTTAGCAACATGTAGCCTTGTCCTGGCACGAGGGCTTGCAGCGAGCCCGGCCATTCGTATCCGTCGAAGAGGGCAAAGCCATACTGCCCCTTGACCATATCGCCGTCTTGCGGATCCATGCCCGCCAGGGCGTCGGCCACCGATGCCGTCCGCGTGCTGTTGTAGGCTATCCAGTTCCATCCTGGCATCACGGTGATGGCGTGGTCGTCCTCAGAGCCTCGGTCACCGATGAGCCGTAGCACTTGGGCATTTGTCATCCGCACCTTGTACATAGACCGGTTGTCCAGCACAAGCTTCTTGCCATACCATGTGCCATGGTCGCAATTGACAAACGCATCCTTTGCCTTCACCGTCTCCACATCATCAGCCACATTGGCGAACACACTTTCCGCCCGCATGTCCTCGGCCTTGGCATAGAGCGATATCCAGTTCCACCCTGCGCCAAGCAGCGTAGCCTGTTCGACCTTGTCAGCAGCCTCTATCAGCAACGGATCGGCATATTTGCCGACAAGCACGTTGGCACCATACGCCACGTCAGTCGATGTTGTGGTCACAGGATATGTGACACCCGTGCTTGCATCATAAGCCTTGAACACAAGCGGTTTTCCAGCGTCCTCCGCATTGCCGTAGACATCAAGAAGGACAAAACTATTGTCATAACGTGAGTGGTAAACGGGATGCGCCATGCCACGGCACTCATCACCGATGAACACACCCACGATGTCAGCTGCGTCATAGCTCGGCTGTCCGAGGATGGCGAGCGATCCGATGATGCTCATGGTGCTCTCATAGCGGCCCTTGTCGACCGTCCATGCGGGCACGTCGCCCGCCACCGCGAGCGCCACCGTGAGCGGAGTGGCTATGCCGTCGTTGCCCATGAGGTAGACGGTCTCCTCATACTGTCCCACAGGCGTTGCCTCTGTCACCTCGAACCTTATCGTCTCCGTAGCGAGCGGATCCACCGTTCCATACGTCGCACTGGCCTTCAACCACGAGGGCAGGCCACCGATGGACCACATCTGCTGCTTGCCACTCTTGTTGGCAAAACTCGCTTCAAAGGACAGGTTCTCACCCACCGCTTTCGCTACCTGAAGGGCATTGTCGCTCCATGCCAACTCATTGTTGTTGACATAAGCACTCCAGCACACAGGCTGTGACAGATTGCCATTGACATCGCGCACGTCGCGCACGGTGAAATGGAGCGTGCATGCGGCCATGGCGGCAGGTGTCTCGTTGAGGGTGATGACAATTCTGTTGTCACTTGCCGTGAACGAATAGTCGATGTTGGTCTCAACCGGCTTCTCCCTCAGGGCGGGAGCCTCATCAGTGAAGACGAGGGCACCGGCATAGACAGCCTTGTGACCGGCACGCACCAGGTCATCGTCAGAGCCAACAGTCACCACCTGATTGTAGGCATCGAGCGTCTTCGCCTCAAACGGGTAATAGGCCACAAGGCCTTGTTCCTTGCCTGTAAGGCGCATCTTGCGTCGAGCCGTGAGAATGTCGGCCGTGAGGGTGGCGTTCCACAGGCGGATCTCGTCGACAACACCCACAAGCTGGCGGTCATACAGGTAGCTCCCATCGACAGAGCATGTGCGACGCGCGCCCACAATCATGCGGTCGCAGGCCGTCGTCCCGATGTTCGCCACGCTGACGGCCAGTGTACGCTCGCCGTCCACATACACGGCAGCGTTGCCATTGCGAAGGATGTTAAGAGCCACATGGTGCCAAGCCTTATCCTGGAGCGACGAGGTCGCTGCAGCGAAGGTATTGTCCGCCGAGGTGAGTTGCAGCACACCGCTGGAGTTCATCCACAGTTGCACCTCGCCCGCCTGCACCAGTTGGGTCTCGCCCTTCTGCCTGTCGGCGCGCATCCAGAGTTCGATGGCGCAGTTGTCGGTGGCGAGCGGTGACACGTCAGCGGCTGGAATGTCGAGATGCGACGTGCCGTCAAGCGCAATGGCCTTGTTCTCGTTGTTGAGACACCAGTTCTCGCCCGTCATGCGCAGGTGCCGGTTGCGGGCATAGTCGGTGACGACGGTTCCTTCGCCCTCATCCATCTTCCAATATCCTATGAGATGGCGTGTGGCCGGGTTCTTGGTCTTGCTCTTCTCCATCAGAGCCGCCGTCATGTCGCGAGCCTCATCCCAGAGCGTGAGTTCGTGGATGGCCCCCATCATGCGCTGTCCGATGGCGAGTGGTCCGTTGCCGTCGTAGGCCGCCACGGCCTGGTCGGTGAAGAGGTCGGTGGTGGTGGCGTCTTCGGCCACAGCAGCCTTCAGCGTGCAGCCCTTGGCCGCTGTGGCATAGTTCATCGTGAGATATGCCCACTTGCCCATCGGCACCTCCGCCTTCGATGTATAGACGTTGTCGCCAATCTTCACCAGGAGGTGGCGGTCATCGTCCACGCCGACCACAAACTTCTGTTGTCCCTTTCCGTGCGCCAGCAAAGTGCCAGCGCTCTTGAGGTTCACCCAGGCATCAATGGCAAAACTCTTGCCTGCCAGATTGATGTCGGCCTCGGTAGCGGCTGTGTTGTCCGTGCCGGTCATGCCGAGTGCGGTGGCATGCGACACCTCCGCACCGTTGAGCACACCGGTAACGATGAAGTTGGAAGTCTTGGTCAGCTCACCCTTGAGGAAGTTCTCGTTGAACTCAACGCTCACCTCGTCGCCAGGCGAGAGAATGCCGTTGGTAGGTGTCGGCAAGCCGAGCGGTTGCGGCCGTTGCATGTCCTTCACGAGAGCTATCTCCTCACTGGTGTTGTACACCTCCTCATTGCCGTAAGAACTTACAGAGAGGATGCGGAAGGTGTAGCCACCGTCGCTGAAGTTGCGCATGGGCAACTTGTACGACACGGTAGCCGCGCTGGGCAGCAGCTCGTTGTTCTGTGTCTTGTCAGCCTCGTTGATTACGTATTCGCGAACCAGTGTCCAGTCGGTGTCGCCCTGCTTGCGATACTGTATGCGGAACGCCTTGAGGTTGTGGTAGTCGCGGTCAAACTGGCTGAACGAGATGTTCAGGTCGTCGCCGGTCTGCGAGTTGAGCGTAGTGCGGTCGAGTTTCATCGTCACTGCCGATGATGAGGGCACGAACTGTGCCGTTACATAGACGGTGTCGGCTATCTGGTCCCAAGTGCTTGTCGGGTCGTACTGCGACTGCGAGGCGAGCACGATACCGATGTTCTTGTAGTCAAGCACGCTGGTGTTGGTCTGCCAGAGCTGCATGGCCTTGGTGACGGTCTCGCCAGCCGGAATCTTGATGATGCGGTTGTCGGTGAGCGGCATGCCGTCGATGGTGATCTTGGCACCGTCGGGATTGCTTTCGTCGATCATCAGTAGCTTGTAATACACGTCCTCGTCAATCTCCGAGGCGTTGGTGAGGCGCAGCGTGTAGTTGGCGGCACTGCCCGTAGGCACATTGCTCACCACAGGCACATCCACCGTGATCTGCGGCACCTCAATCTGCATGGTGGCCTCCATGATGGTGGTGCCCGGCCGATAATACTTGGTCTTCACCTCGCCCTCATACGGACCAGAGGTCTGTCCGCCGCGTGTGCGGAAGATGGGCGAATAAGCACCATACTTATATACGTCCACTGTCAGAGCGTCGTCGTCGCCTTCCTCAGCAAGGGTGTAGCTGAATGACGAGATATCAGTCTCGGTATCCTCAGAAGTGTGATGCGCTCCGCCTCCAGTCCTTGTAGAGACAGTCCATTGCACACCTGTTTTATTTATGCTCATTCCCCATGAATCAGACAATACGGCAGCCGCAGTAACGGTCCATTCGTGTGTGCTTCCACTGCTTTCTTCTGTCTGTCGGCTCATTGTTATGCTGCTGCCCGAGTCGAACGAGAAGTTTTGGTCAAGGTTTTCGTCACGGTTCTCATAGGCGAGCACCTTTTCCTTCTCGTTGGTGGCGAGCGTATTCTCCCAAATCAGGATTTGCGAGTTGCACCATTCCACCGAGTCGCCATAGCATTGGTTGCTATTGCTTGGCGCGATCATGGTGTACGACGGTCCGCTGTTTGACACATGCTTGGTGGCTTTCGAACCCCATACCTTCTTGTCGTGGTTGGAACTTCCGAAGCGTGGGTCATCGGCAGCAAGCGTAGTGAGGTAGACGGGATGGTCTGTCGTGTTGCTGTAGTCCTGGGTGCTGGCAACGGTCTGCAACAGGCTGTTGCGCATGGCACGCAGGTTGGGCAGCAGCACATTCTCCACATAGTTGGCCGTATAGTTGAACATGGTCTTGAAGTTAAGTCCTGTGGTAATGATGTCCTTCAGTTCCAATGTCGCCTTGTCGCTTGTTCCTTGTCGGCGGAAGTTGACATCGCGTGCCAATCCATAGATGAGATTGGTTGCCGAACCGATAAACACGTCGCCATTGGCACCCACATATTCAGGAGCTGCTGATGTGGATATGGTGCGCGTGGCGGTTATGGTGCGGTTCCAAGTGTTGGCATTCTCGCCTTCTGTGACGACATTAAGTCCCACGTTCAGTTCGTTCTTACTCTCTACACTGTTGAGCATTCCGAAACCAAAGGTTCCTGAAAGCGTCGTTACATCCACACCAAACTTGGTGGAGGTCAGCACTTCGCTATCAGAAGTCCACACACCGCCACTGCTGGTGGATGTGGACGTAACGCTGCCGCTGGTCCACTCGGCGCTTGAGCCTGTTCCGGGCGGATCGCGCAGAATCATCTCCACCACGTCGGGACCGCTCGTCACGAAGTTGTTGCCCGTGGGCAGCGAACCGAGTATGATGCCGTTCATGCCACTGCCGTCCCAGTTGTAGGTGCGGTCGTCGATGTCGTAGCTGATGGAGAGGGTGCGCGAGTAGGGCGCGGTGATGTTGGGCAGACCTGCCTTCCATGTGTACACGGCGCAACCGAGACTGTCGAGTTGCAACTGGTTGCTCTCCAGCTCCACCAACGAGCCGACAGGTTTGCCAGCCGTGTTGTTCTCAAGATAAACCTTCTGTGAAGCAGAGAGGGCGTTGTTGATGGTCACCACATTGCCGCTGAGCGGCACGCGCGATGCCACGGGCTGGTTCTTCACGTCGTGGTTGACATACTCCTCGAAGCCTTTGAGGTCGAAGGTGTAGTTCTCCTCACGTTCGAAGATGGCACCGCCATAGTTGTAGGTCACCTTGCCATTGGTATCGACGGTGTAGATGTCATCGATGGCGAGCTTGCCGCTGGCATCCTCAATCTCATAGGTTGAAAGGCCGAAGGCTCCGTCGTCGTGACCGCGCTGGGTGACGGTGAACGAGGGTGCGCTATGATAGGTCTGACGAAGCTTGCAGTTGTAGGCATATTCCTGACGCGCACCATCCTCAGTGACCAAGGTGTCGGTCAACTCCACAAGCGGATTGGTGGCGTCGACGGTAGTTGCTTCGCCAACGCTCTGTCCGGTTGCCACGACCTTCATGCTCTCCACATTGTACATGAGCGGGGGAACCATGGCAGAGAACTCACCCGTGAGCGAGTCGGTGCGTATGAAGATCTTCTTGGCAACATCGCCCGCGCCGCGCCATGAATGGCTGGCAATGGCGCCGGTGGCCGACTGTACGGTAGCCTTGGCGGTGTTGGTTTCGTAGCTATACGACGTGCCGTTCACCTTCTTCACCACGTTGAGGCGATAGCGGTCGTTGGTGGGACTAAGGACGAGCTCGGTGATGCCGATGTTGTTATGGCTTGCGCCGAACCCGACGGGTTTCTCGCCCTCGATGCTTCCACCGGCCACACGGCCCGTGAAGTTGACAAGCGTCTGGTCGACGAACTCCATGTTCTTTATCTCGCGGTCGAACGTGATCTTCACGCCGGCTCCGTTCGGGTCGGCAGGATAGCGTCCGGCGGATGCAAACACATGGCCGTCCTTCTTCACCTGGATGAAGTGGTCGCCAATGGGCACGCTGATGGTGAATGTGCCGTCCTCGGCCGACTGTATGAGTTCGCCGTCGCGACTGCATATCGTGCCGTCGACATAGAACGTGCATCCCTCCACGGGATAGTCGGTTCCCTCGTAGAAGACGGTGCCCGATACGGGGAACGACGATACGTCGGTGAAATCCACTCCGCTATGCACGAGCGACGAGGCGCTGACGTAGCGTGTGGAATAGGTGGGCGAGAATTCGTGTACGCCCAAGGCGGGGATGACCATATAGTTGGTGCCTTCGCCCGTGAACGGTACGCCACGGATGACGAAGTTGCCCTGTGTGTCGGTCAGGGCAAATAGGCCAAGCTGATGGTCAGAGGGTATGATGCTGCCCGTGGGCCATGTGCCGGCGCCGAGGCGAGCGTGGTTGCCGTTGGCCACACCACTCGTCTTCGAGTAGTCGTAGGCTGTGGTCTGTCCGCTGAAACCTTCGTCGACGGGCCAGTAGGCCACGAGGGCGTCTTCCGTTCCGCAGAGGGTGTGGTTGTAGTTGGCAAGGATTTCCTCACGGCTCAACGCCTTGCCACTGAACACGCGCATCTCATCGATGTAACCCGTGAAGGCACGGTCGGCCGATGACTGGTAGCTGCCACCGAGACACAGCCCGGTGTTGTCGGCATCGGGAAACTGCACCTTGGCGTTGAGCTTGTCGGCGAGTGACACGACCGTAATCGAATCGTCAGCGTTGACGGCCGTCACGGTGGCTGCGCCCGCTGCATCAACGGCGAGGGTGAGCGACGTGAAGGCATTAGGATTCAGATAGATGCCCGTAGGCGCCGCAGCGGATGCGCTCTTCACGGTAAGCGGATAGCCCTTGCCGTTGGTATCGGCCGAATCAAGGGCCAGCTGCAACTGGCCACCGAGATCAAGAAGGGTTGGCATGGCGCCCGTCTGCGAGTCGTCGGGGCGAATCATCATCTGCAGGGTGTAGGGCTTGGAGGCGAAATACTTGTTAAGCGTCTCGCTGTCCTTGCTGAAGAACACGCCATCGCCAGCTCCCGACACGCGGAGGGCATAGAACTGTCCGCCTTGCTGCCGGTTACCGTCGCCACGCACCAATGCCACGCGGGTGCCGGCCACGGCGGTGCCGGTGCCGTAGGTGATGCGGCCCGACACGATGCCGGTGGCGCGACTGAATCCGTCGTCGGTCTTCTCCAGTCGTGTGTCGCTGCCGTCGCAGGTGGTGATGCTCACCACCTTATAGTCGTAATACTGTCCGGGCAGTGCCGTCTGGTCCTCATAATAATAGGATGAGGCGGTGCCGCTGGTCTTGTAGATGGTGGCCCATGTGTCGGTGCCCTTCACGCGGCGTGCCACCTCGTATCGTGTCACGTCGGCTCCTACCTGTTCGGCTTCCCATGCCACCTTCACCAGTCCGTTGTAGTCGCCCTTGGTGGCGTTGACCGCCGTCACCTGCGAGTTGCCCGTGATGCGGCCCTCCAGAATGTTGGTGCTTGAGAAGAGCTTGTTCTCGAGCATCGTGGTCTGTACCTTATATATATAGGTGGGGCAGAGTTTCAGGTCGCGCGTGTCGGTATATTCATATTGCGTCTTGCCCTTGTCGGTGACGTTGACGGTAGCCACCTCCGTCCAGTTGTCGCCCGGCTGTCCGTTCTTGCTCTCGGTGCGGAGCAGCTTGAAGGCATAGCTTTCGTTGCCCTTAAACTCGGGGCACTGCCATTTCACCGTGATCGATTTCTTGTCAGACACCACGTCGGTGATGTTGATCGGGAACGAGCGCTGCACCGACTCCGTAATGCTGGACATAAGGCTGGACAGCAGTTTGCCTGAAGGCGAATTGGTAGGTACGAAATAAATCTGATAGACGTACGATTGGTCGTAATCAGGCACATCGTCCGTGTATTTTCGTGTATTATACGGAATGTCGCCCGCCACTTTCGTTTTGTCCTCTGGGTGCCCGTCAGGGTAACGGTAGATACTCCATGTGCCATCTGTATAGAAATCACCACCATAGACCTGCCATGTCAATGATATTTGTTTTTTCCACATGTCGGTGGCAGCAGCTACATAGCGAGGTTCGTCGTAATCATTGATAGCATTCTTCAACCACCCGAATAAAATCGTACTGGGTCGGTCTTTGGGAGTTACAGTAATAGATTTTTGTGTATATAGATTAAAAGACCCGCCTTGCTCATTATACGAAAGCGTCAACCCATTATAGGCGGATGCGCCCTTGCTGTAGGTCTTGTAAACCGCTTGGTTCATTGTGGAAGGGTCACAGTAGCGTTTGCCGCTGTAGTTATTGTAATACGAACCGTCGGTCGTCATGGCCACGGTGGTTGGGCCGTAGCTCGGGTTGATGTAACTTCCCTTCACCTTCAACGAGCCATAAGTACGTTCGTAGTTTGGGCAGTCCGAAAATATGTTCCTGATGGCTTGGGTCCGAAACGTGCGTTCCTCCCATGAAGCATTTTCACCGTTGACTTTCCAGTTGCCGCGAATCTTGACGTCGTGCTCGGTAGCCACTGCCATCTTGTCCATGTAGATGACCATCTCCACCCAGTACTGATCATACACTCTTCGTGGGTCCCAGAAGCGCACGGTGTAGTTCACGCCGTCAACGTTTCTGCTGTAGGTGCTGCCCCACCATCCGTTGGCACCACGCTCGTCTTCCAGTCCGCTGGCATTGCCATCGCCAGATGACCATGCCAACTCCCAGTCGGGTGAGCAGACGTATTTGCCATCTACATAAACGGCGGGTCCGCGGTGGCCTGACTCGGTCTCATCGTGTAGGAAATAGCCATCGCCGCCAACCCTGTCATAGAACCAGAAATAGATGGTAATCCATGGCTCGTCCACCGTGGGCTGGTGGCTGATGCGTGAGTTGTAGCGCGAACTGCTTCCGTAATTTGTGCCGAAATGTGCTCCGGCATACGCCTGCCGCGGCACGGCCAAGGCCATGACCAGCAGGAGAAACGTCAGAAGCCTACACCGCCAAGGCGGCGTGCCCGGACATTGCTTGCCCCTCACCACCTGAGGCAGTGAGAAGCAGGGGTGTGAGTAATGGTTTTCTTTCATAATCGCTTAGATGAATTTGTTTCGTTAGGATTATCTGCTGCAATGGGGACAACCAACTTGCGGTGCAATGCTGGTTCAGCCCTCTGCAAATTTAAACGAACACAAAGAAATCTTAAGCGAAAAAAACGTTATGGCAGTTACACAATGCGTAAAGTGTAACCGAAAGCCGCCATTCCTTCGGGTTTCAGATCTTCGCCCTCGCCTCCCAGTCGGTTGGCGAGACGCCCATCTTGCGCTTGAACGCACGATAGAGGTTCACCCTACTTGCAAACCCCGTCTCCGAAGCGAGAGCGTCGAGCGTGTGGTGCTTGAGCCATCCCGCCTGGATGAGCCTTGTGGCTTCCGCCACGCGATACTCGTTGATGTAGGTCTTGAAGTTGACTCCCCGACAATGGTTGATGGCCATCGACACCACACGATGGCTCTTGCCGCACAAGGCGGCAAGATTAGCGATCGAGAGGTCGGTCGCCTTGAAGAGGGCTTGCTCTTGCACCAGCAGGTCGATCTCCTGCATGAGCAGCCGGTCGTCGTCGGTCGGTACAACCATCATATCGGAGGAAGGGTCGGTAGGCACCTCCACGGGGTCGGCCGCTTCGCAAACGGTATCTCGCAAAGGCTCCTTGATCTTGGGGAAGATATCCACATAATTGATGAACCGTATGGCAAACACCGAATAATAGACAGTGGCGGAAAGCATGAACAACAACTGGGTGAGCGGTGTGATGAACCATGCGAAGCACAGGGCCACGACGCCTACGCCAAAGGCACTGTAGAAAGCTACGGGTACCCAGTGCAGGCGCTTGCGCTCATCATCGGAGAAATAGTTGTCCATCAACTGGAGATAGTGCTTGTAATAGCGGCGGAACACGGCCACATAGTGGGCCATGAGCCCCATGTACCACAGGGAAAAAACAGTGAAGACAAGCATGCGCCGCTCCACAGGACAGGAGACAAACAAGACCATGGCCAGACCTATGCTGGCCGCTGCCACCAGAGCCTCGCGCCACGCCATGCGCCGGGTGAGGGCACCCAAGTCGAGCAGCGTGATGAGCGAACAGGTGAACAGGAAGGCTTGTGTGATGCCGATGGATATGACTATCATGCGGTTGAGCAGGTCGCCCGCAAGCGGCTCGCGCGAAGCGGCCTCGCAGATGAGCGCCACACTGTAGACCAGGTATGTGGTGCCCGTCATCTTGCGCGCGAGAATGTAATTCTTGAGCCCTCCCTTCTCTGGTATGGACAGGAAGAAAAGGCAAATGCCAAAGGCCAGCATCATCCCCGGAATGATATACGCCGTAACAAGATTATATAAGAATATGAGCATAAGCAGTGCCTGGCTTATCGTGCCATGATGCAAAAGTAATAAAAATGTGGCGCATTCCTACCCTGCGGACACAAGAAAAAAACTCTTCGGGAATTTGGAGTGACGAGGCCCTTGCATTGGGTTTGAATGTAAACTATTGGTATCGTCACTCCAAATGCTGGAAGAACCTTAAAAATCATTGTCGTATAAAAACGACATGATTGCCGTCCCAACAGTTGAGGCAGGCCCATTATTGAAGAAAGCGGACAATATATATAAAAAAACAGGCGTTATTTTCAACTTCAAAATATTTTGGCCGAAATACGCGATTTTTCGGCACTTTTCATAATCGGTTGATAATTAGACGTTTATGGAGTTTAAGATTTTATTCAACCTAAAAAGTAAATACTTTTCATCAAAGAATACCCTTTATCGCGTTGCAATATACCCTTTATCATGACGCGATTAACGCTTAATCGCATCGCGATAAAGGGTATATCGCAACATAAAACACCCTTTATCGCAAAATTACCCCATGCAAATCGCGGCGCGACCGACAAAAAACGCCATTTCCGCTTTCTATTTCGTCAGCAATCCGTGATAAACTTTTGCACCAAAGATATTTACAGAAAGTCCTATGGCAAGAGAAATTACGGAAGATCCGGAAAACATTCGGGGCGCACGGAAACATGAGTTTCCGCACGCCCCGCTTTTCGTCTGGGCTGGCCTCAGCGCATCACAAGCTTCAGCTTCACCACCTTATGTTTGTCGGCCACAGGCAGTGCGCTCTTGGCGCCACTGTCGCCCTGGTATCGGTTGAACCAGAAGTCGTCGACCTCTGCGCCGTCTGCCGACCAGAGATACCCCGTGAAGGTGCGTTCGTCGAGATTGAGGTCATCATAGGCGATTGTCATCACGTAGTCGCTTGTCGTGCCGTCACTGTGCTGTTCCTTATAGGTCAGGTAGATGGTCCCGTTGTTGGGGTCGATATACCAAGTGAAGTTGCGCGTGAAAGGCTCCGTCGCGATGTGCTGCTTGCCATCGGTGTCGTAGGTGACCTCATAGTCATACTGCGTGCCCGTGCCACTGATGCTCTTGCTGTTATACTGCTTGAACTCGATGTCGGTGCTGTAGAGGATGCTGTCCACGGCCACGCCTGCCGTGTCGATCTCGTAGGCCATGAGCTCGCCGCGCCATTGTCCGGCCAGCGTCTGCGCCATGCTCACGCAGAAGTCCTCGTCGTCGTTGCCGCTGGGGCGGTTGTCCCCACGGTAGTTGCCACCATAGTTATAATTGTAGTACCAGTCGGGTTCCCACTCATCGCAGCTTGTCAGCAGCAGGGGCACAACCATGAGCAGCAGCGCCCACATCATCTTCATTGTTTTCATCGTGCGTTTCATGCTTTATTTCTCCTTTTTTGTTTTGTTTCACACCATGGGCGTGAAGCTCACTTGTCACTTCTGAATATTCTCACGGGCTTGTCGGCTTGTGACACGCCACGTGTGCCGGGGGCGGGCTTGGCATAGTAGCCACCCCAGTAATCGTAGCCGTAGCCATAGTCGTTCCAGTTGGGCGACGACACGTGGGTCATCTGGAAGTCGACCACCGAGTTGCCATAGAGGATACTGCCGTCGAAGTAGTTGTCGTCAAGACGGTAGTTGGCTATCTCCACGTACGAGTCCTCTTCCAGCAGGTGGATGCGAATCACGCCGTTGCTCACACGCCACTCCGTGTGGTTGGCCACATAACGCCAGGGGGCGTCGCCGGCATAGTGGTCTATCCAGTAGCCCTTGCCCGAACTGTAGCGGTAGGGGTCGCGCAGGAAGCAGAGCTCCGTGTAGGTGGCGTCGTAGGTGTATCCGTCATAGACGGAACTGACATACATGTTGCCTCGCCACGTGCCTTCGAGCGTATAGGCTATGTTTGAGTCCTCATCACAAGAGGTGAGCGTCAAGGCCATCAGGGTCACAAGGACCACGGTCATTAGGGTAGAAATCTTTTTCATAATCGCAGTGTTTTGGATGTTCTTACTGTTCTATGCTGCAAAAATAGTCATTCTTATCCGCTCCCGCAAGCATCATGCTCCTATTCTTTAGGGGAAAATCCCTATCGCGCGGTGGGGAAACAGGCCCATGAAGCCCTACCCCACCCTCCACCATATCCATAAATATCATTAATTCTTGAAAAAACCACTGGCACAAAAACGCTATTCTCCGCCTATTTTCGTATTTTTGCATACAAATTAAACAACATAACAAACCAAAGAAAACAAAAAATGAGAACTGTTTACGAGTTTTCGGTCAAGGACCGCAAAGGTGGCAACGTTTCACTCAAGGAATATTCCAATGAGGTGCTCCTCATTGTCAACACGGCCACGAAGTGCGGTTTCACCCCCACTTACACGGAGCTGGAGGCACTCTACGAGAAATATCACTCACAAGGCTTCGAAATCCTCGATTTCCCCTGCAACCAGTTTGGCCAGCAGGCACCCGGCACCGACGAGAAGATACATGAGTTCTGCAAGCTCACCTATGGCACCGAATTCCCACGGTTCAAGAAAGTCAAGGTCAATGGTCCCGACGCCGACCCCCTGTTCAAGTTTCTCAAGGAGCAGAAGGGATTTGCCGGCTTCGACATGACGCACAAGATTGCCCCCGTGCTGGTGGACTTGCTCGACAAGGCCGATCCCAACTGGCGAGAGACATCCGACATCAAGTGGAACTTCACCAAGTTTCTCGTCAACAAGAAGGGCCAGGTCGTGAAGCGCTATGAGCCCACAGAGAAAATCGAAAACATCGCCAAGGACATCGAGGAGCTCCTGGCCTAACCCCCAACCCCAGAAGACATGGAACACACAAAGTGCCTCATCATCGGCAGCGGCCCCGCCGGATACACGGCGGCCATCTACGCCGGACGGGCCAACCTCAGCCCCATCGAGTATTGCGGCATACAGACAGGCGGCCAACTGACACAGACCACCATCGTGGAGAACTTCCCCGGATACCCCGAGGGGGTCGACGCCAACCAGATGATGATGGAGATCAGGCAGCAGGCCGAGCGCTTCGGCGCCGACATCCGCGACGGCATCATCACCGATGTGGACCTCACCAAGCGGCCCTATGTGGTCACCACCGACCGCGGCGACCAGGTGGAGGCTGACACCATCATCATCGCCACGGGCGCCTCGGCCAAGTATCTGGGCCTGGACGACGAGAAGAAATACAACGGACAGGGCGTGTCGGCCTGCGCCACCTGCGACGGCTTCTTCTATCGCAAGAAGGTCGTGGCGGTCGTGGGCGGCGGAGACACGGCCTGCGAGGAAGCCACCTACCTGGCCGGACTGTGCAAGAAGGTGTACATGATCGTGCGCAAGCCCTATCTGCGCGCCTCCGACATCATGCGCAAGCGTGTGGAGGACAATCCCAAGATCGAGATCCTCTACGAGACCAACACCGTGGGCCTCTACGGCGACAACGGCGTGGAGGGAGCACACGTGGTGTGGCGCAAGGGCGAGACGGACGAGAAACGGTATGACCTGCCCATCGACGGTTTCTTCCTGGCCATCGGCCACAAGCCCAACACCGACATCTTCCGCGGCAAGGTGGACATGGACGAGGTGGGATACATCAAGACCCAGGGAGCGTCGCCACGCACCAGTGTGGCCGGTGTCTTCGCGGCCGGCGACTGCGCCGACCCGTCCTACCGGCAGGCCATCGTGGCAGCGGGCTCGGGCTGCAAGGCAGCGCTGGAGGCCGAGTGGTTCCTCAACCGGTAAACGGTCAGCCCCGCTTGAAGCACGGGCTTACCCATAGGCCCAGGAAGGTCAACATGCCATTGAGCATCAGCAGCTCATAGCCAAGCTGGTAGCCCGTGGTGCGGCTTACCACATCATTGAGCGCATAGCATAACACAGGAGAGGCGACAGCGACATAGGGAACAGCCCGGTCGTTGGCGCCTCTCTTGGTAAGCAGCCCATAGGCGAAAAGGCCCAGCAACGGCCCGTAAGTGTAAGAGCAAAGGATGTAGATGGCATCGATGACGCTGGTGGAATTGATGGCGCGGAAGGCCAGGATGAACACGATGAAGACCACCGCCATGCCCACATGGGCGCGCTTGCGGAGACGCTCGTCGGCATGGCGTCCGCAGATGTCGACGCAATAGCTGGTGGTGAGTGAGGTCAGCGCCGAGTCGGCACTGCTGAACGAAGCTGCCACGATGCCCACCGTGAAGAGCACCACCACCGCCGACCCCAGGCGTCCCGTGGCGGCAAAGAGGGGCAGCAGCTCATCGCCCGACTGAGGAAGTGCCACGCCTTGGCGCTGGGCCAGAAGCATCAGCAACACGCCCAGGCACATGAACAACAGGTTGGCCGGCACAAAGGCGAAGCCATAGGTGCACATGTCTTTCTGCGCCTCACGCAGGGTCTTGCACGTCAGGTTCTTCTGCATCATGTCTTGGTCGAGCCCCGTCATCACGATCACGATGAACACGCCACTGAGAAACTGCTTCCAGAAGTTCTGCTTCGACACCCAGTCGTCCATCACAAACATACGCGAATGGCTGTCGGCTGCCACGGCCGACAGCGCCTGGGACGCCGTCATGTCCAGGGCGCCCATCACATGGATGATGATGAGCAGCAAGGCGGTAAACATGCACGCGGTCTGGAAGGTGTCGGTCCACACCAGCGTCTTCACGCCTCCTCGGCGGGTGTAGAGCCAGATGAGGGCCACCATGGCCACCACCGTCAGGGGAAAGGGCACGCCATAGCCGTCGAGCACAAAGCGTTGCAGGATGATGCACACCACATAAAAACGCACAGCGGCACCGGTCATCTTCGACACGAGAAAGAACCAGGCCCCCGTCTTGTAGGACCTTCGCCCAAGGCGCCGGCCCAGATAGGTGTAGATGGTGGTCAGGTTCAACTTATAATAGACGGGCAACAAGAGGAACGCCACGGCGAAATAGCCCAAGATGAAGCCCAGGCAGGTCTGCACGTAGGTCATCTGCGTCTTCATCACCATGCCTGGCACCGACACGAAGGTTACGCCCGAGATGGACGCGCCCACCATGCCAAACGCCACCATGTACCAAGGCGAACGCCGGTTGGCCCGATAGAATGTGTCGTTGCTTGAGCGCCGGGCGGTGAACCGGCTCACGACAAACAGGGCGCAGAAATAAAGGACGACGGTCAGAAGTATATCCATTATGATATGTGAAAAAGGCCCTGTGGTCGCCACGACCACAGGGCCTGAGTTTTTTTATTCTTGTTTTTCCATTTGGCGAAGCACACCGACAGCATCGGCCACCGAGGGCACCCCCTTCACCTGGATGAGGCGATGGCCATGCGAGTCCTTGAACTGGCAACGACGGGGATTGGCCATGACATAACGGATGATGCGCCCGAAAGCCTTGCTCTGATAGAACGGACTGTCTTGCCGGGAGACAAACTGCAGGTTCATGAGGCCATGTCGCAACACGATCTTCTCACATCCCAGCCGCTTGCCCACACGCCGCAGCGTCACCACCTGCATCAGCTCCTCGCCTTCGCGAGGCACAGGGCCGAAGCGGTCTTCCAAGCGTTTGCGGTAGGCATCGAGCGCCTCGTCACGGTCGATGTTGTCGAGCTCGCGATAGAGCAGCATGCGCTCGGCACTGCCAGGCACATAAGTCTCGGGGAAATACATCTGCAAGTCGCTGTCAACGGCGCAGTCTTCCACAAACTCGTCGCCCGACACCTCCTTGCCCTGGGCGATGTCTTGCGCGTAGAGGTCGGAGAACTCGTCGTTCTTCAGCTCCGTCACGGCCTGGTTGAGAATCTTCTGGTAGGTCTCATATCCCAAGTCTTCCATAAAGCCGCTCTGCTCCGCTCCCAGCAAGTTGCCTGCCCCGCGGATGTCAAGGTCTTGCATGGCCAGGTTGAAGCCGCTACCCAGCTCCGAGAAGGTCTCCAGGGCCTCAAGGCGCCGGCGAGCCTCGGGCGTGAGCACGCTGCGTGGCGGTGCCATGAGGTAGCAGAAGGCCTTGCGATTGCTTCGCCCCACACGGCCACGCATCTGGTGCAGGTCTGAGAGGCCGAAGTGGTGGGCGTCGTTGATGATGATGGTGTTGGCATTGGAGATGTCGATGCCGTTCTCCACGATGGTGGTGGAGAGCAGCACGTCGTAATCGTAGTTGATGAAGCCCATGATGATCTCCTCCAACTTCTCCGGAGGCATCTGCCCATGACCGATTGCCACCCGGGCATCGGGCACATACTTGTGAATCACCTCGGCAATGTGCGTCAGCCCGGCTATGCGGTCACTCACGAAGTAGACCTGCCCGTTGCGGCTCATCTCGAAGTTGATGGCATCAGCGATGACGCTCCCCTCAAAGGTGCAGAGCTCCGTATGGATGGGGTAACGGTTGGGAGGAGGCGTGCGGATGATGCTCATGTCGCGGGCGCCCATGAGAGAGAACTGCAGGGTGCGGGGAATGGGTGTGGCCGACATGGTGAGGGTGTCGATGTTGGTCTTCAACTTTCGGAGCTTCTCCTTGGTCGAGACACCAAACTTCTGCTCCTCGTCGATGATGAGCAACCCCAAGTCATGCCATTTCACACTCTTTCCCAAGAGTTTGTGCGTGCCCACGACGATGTCGACCTTGCCCGCTTCCAGATCTGCCAGCACCTGCTTGGTCTGCTTGGCAGACCGTGCTCGCGACAGGTAATCGACCCTGACGGGGAAGTCGTTGAGACGCTTTCGGAACGTCTGGTAATGCTGGTAGGCCAGCACCGTGGTGGGCACCAGGACCGCCACCTGCTTGGAGTCGCATGCGGCCTTGAACGCGGCACGCACCGCAATCTCAGTCTTTCCGAAGCCCACATCCCCGCAGACCAGCCGGTCCATGGGCTGGGCACGCTCCATGTCGGCCTTCACCTCTTGCGTGGTGCGGAGCTGGTCGGGCGTGTCCTCGTAGAGGAAACTGGCCTCCAGCTCGTGCTGCATGAAGTTGTCGGGTGAAAAGGCATATCCTTTCTCATGGCGGCGCTTGGCGTAAAGGCGAATGAGATCGCGCGCTATGTCCTTGATCTTCTTCTTCGTCTTCTCCTTCAGGCGCTCCCATGCACCGGTGCCGAGTGTGCTCAGCCGGGGCGGTTCGCCCGTGTCGCTGCGACGATACTTGGAAATCTTGTAGAGCGAGTGGATGGACACGTCCACCTTGTCGTTGTTCTGGTAGATGATGCGGATGACCTCCTGGTAGGTTCCATCGGGCGTGGGCACCCGCACCAAGCCGCCAAACTTGCCAATGCCGAGGTCCACATGCACAATGTAGTCGCCGGGCTCCATCTCCTGCAGTTCCTTCATCGTGAGGGCCATCTTTCCCGCCCGCGCACTGTCTGACTTGAGATTATACTTGTGGAAACGGTCGAAGATCTGATGATCGGTGAAGAAGCAAGCGTGCAAGTCGTTGTCGGCAAACCCTTCATGCACCGCCTTGTCAACTGGCGTGAACGTGATGCGCGAGCGTTGGGCGTTGGAGGCGGACCGTTCGGGATCGGCCCCAGTCTCGTCGAAGATGTCCTTCAGGCGCTCCTGTTGCTTCACGCTGTCCGCCAGGATGTAAATCTTGTAACCCTGGAGGAGATAGTCCTCAAGGGCCTGGCGGAGCAGGTCAAAGTTCTTGTGAAACAAGGGTTGGGGGGTGGTGTGAAAGCTGATGTGCACACTTTCACGGTTGGCCGTGAGCGCCTGCGTGCCTGACGAGGAGGATGAATCGGTCACTGAAGGACCGAAGAAGACGTGTTGGAATCGGTCGGCATCACGCATGAACCGGGACGATGTACACAGGTTCATGTCGCGCGTCATGTCGCTCCGTATCTGCTCTTGCTCCATCTCGGTGGCCCCTTCGAGACGTTCGGTGAGCGCCTGCGAGGAGAAGCCCTCATTGTAGATGCGCTCTATCGTGTCGCGCACAAAGGCCAAGTCTTTCATCGCCAACACGGCATCATCGGGCAGGAACTCCAGGAAGGGCACCTTCTCAGTGGTCGACGACGCCAACTCGGGCACTATCTCTATCTCTGTTTTGCGGTCTTTCGACAGCTGGTCCTCCACCGTGAACGTACGGATGGAGTCCACCTCATCACCAAAGAAGTCGATGCGGAAGGGCAGTTCGCTGGAGAAGGAATAGATGTCGAGTATGCTTCCGCGCTGGGCAAACTGTCCGGGCTCATAGACATAATCGACCTCCTTGAAACCCAAGTCGCGCAAGCGGTGCACCAAGTCTGTGACATCGATGGTCTGGTTGGCTTTCAACGACACACGCCGCTCATCGAGATGCGTCTGCGACACGACCAGCTCAGCCAATGCTTCGGGGTAAGTCACGATGAACAGCGGCCGACGAGCCTCTTGCGGCGTGCCGCTCGCCGGGGCGGCATGGGCGGCCACCTTGGCCAGCACCTCAGTGCGCAAGATGCCATTGGCCGCATCTCGCTGGCCATATTTCACGGCACGGCGATAGCTCGATGGGAAGAACAGGGGTTCGTAAGGCTGCACGGGAGCGGAAGAAGAAGACTCGGGACCGCTGGCCTGCTGGCCGTTGAGGTCATTGTAGAAGTATCCGGCCTCATCAGCGTCTGCCAGCACAAACACCACATCACGACGCAAACGCCGGGCCACCCCGCCAAAAAGCATGGGGGCGGAAGAGGCCAACAACCCCTGCAGGAAAACGTCTCTTAGCGATCTGTCTCCCAGCGAATGAAGCATGGCACCTGCCTGAGGCAAGGTGCCATAGAGTTTCTGGATGTCGTTTAAATTCAAGGTGGGTTCTATAAATTAGCTTTGTCAGATTTTGATGCTCTTTTTGAGGTCATTTCGTTAGCGCGTGAGGGAGCATAGCGGGCTATGTGACCGAGCAAGCTGACGGAACGGGCCAAAAAGAGACCAAAAGATGGCAAAACGCAATCCACTGTTTTTTTTATATCGTTATGGTGGTAATTTATAGAATCCACCTCAATTCTTTATCTTTGGATAGTTGCGGAACCAACCGTCGAGCCTCAGCCTCATGACGCCAAAGAGCGCCTCACTGAAGATGCCTCCGCTCATCTTGCTGGTACCCTCCTTGCGGTTGACGAAGACCACCGACACCTCCTTGATCTTATATCCGATGCGATAGGCGGTGTACTTCATCTCAATCTGGAAAGCATACCCCTTGAAGCGGATCTTGTCAAACTCAATGGTATCAAGCACACGTCGGCGATAACAGACGAAACCGGCGGTGGTGTCGTGTACGTCTATGCCTGTCACGAAGCGCACATATTGCGACGCGAAATAACTCATCAGCACACGCCCCATCGGCCAGTTGACCACGTTCACGCCCGTGATGTAGCGAGAGCCCACAGCCACATCAGCTCCCTCGTCATGGCAAGCGGCGTAGAGACGGGGCAGGTCATGGGGATTGTGGCTGAAATCAGCGTCCATCTCGAAGACATACTCATACTGGCGCGCCAAGGCCCACTTAAATCCTGCGATGTAAGCGGTGCCGAGGCCCTGTTTGCCCGAGCGCTCCACAAGGAACAACCGGTCGGCAAACTCGTCGCGCATCAGGCGCTTCACGATGTCGGCGGTGCCGTCGGGACTGCCGTCATCAATGACGAGAATGTGGAAGCACTTATCCAACGAGAATACCGCACGGATGATGTTCTCCATGTTCTCTTTCTCGTTGTATGTGGGAATGATAACTATCGAATCACTTTCATGCATAGTAAATAGAAGGTTTGTTAGTGAAAGTGCCTGCCAATAGGCACACCTTTTCTTGCAAAATTATAAAATAAAGTAGGAAGCGCCAAATCTTTCCATGGAAAAACAAGGTGCCCCTCCAAAAAATTCTGACACTGGAGAAAGTCTGCTCTCACTGGTCTGTATTTTCCACATATCCCTGATATTCGGGCACCAAGCCACCCATGATGGCCTTATAGCACGCCGTTTCCATTTCCTTTTCAAACTCACGTCCCTTGCCTTTCTGTTCAATGGGCTTGTGTATGGTGAGCGTGAGCGGATGCCATGTCACCCAATGCCAGTCGCGTGTGCGTGGCATGACATTGAAAGAGCCGTTGATGGTCAGCGGACAGACGGGCAGTTGCAATTCGTCGGCGAGCATGAACGCCCCACGGCGAAACTTGCCCATGTGTCCGGTGAACGTGCGGGCGCCCTCCGGAAAGACCACCAGCGACATGCCGTCGCGCAACACCTCGCGCGCCTCGTCATAGGTGGCCTTGATTTTCGACACGCCACTGCGATCCACAAAGATGTGGTGAGCGTACTCACAGGCCATGCCCACGAAAGGCACTTTGCGCAGCGAGCGTTTCATCATCCACTTGAAGTTGCGGTTCAAGTATCCGTAAATCAAGAAGATGTCGAACGCTCCCTGGTGATTGGCCACAAAGACATACGACTGTCCCTCGCGCAGATTCTCACGTCCCTCGACCCTGACAGGCAGGAACAACAAGCGCACCACCAGGCGTGACCAATACTTGCCGGGGTAATAACCCCAGAAATGTCCGTTACCCAGGAGGCATCCGACGACTGTCGTCAGGGCAGTCACGACTGACGCCAACAAGAAGACGGGCAGCACGACACAAAGCTGATAAAGACGATAGACAAATTTCATTTTTTCAGATTTTATGTAAGGTTATTACTACTATTTCGGGTGACAGTCCAAAGCGGAAGGGTACCAGTCCTCCCAGACCCGATGACACGAAGAGCTGGCTGCGTCCCTGCGTGTAGTGCCCATAGTCCTCGGCATAAGCCAGGCAAGTGGGTCTCCAGCCGAGGACCGACATCTGTCCGCCATGCGTGTGTCCGCTGAGCGTGAGTGCCACGCGACCTGTCGGCACGATGGTCTTGTCCCACGCCGCAGGGTTGTGTTGCAGCATGATGGTGAAGGCTTGCTCGCCCACTCCCCGCATGGTCTTCCGGAAGTTGGCACTGTCCGGGTCGCCAAAGTTTTGCTCGCCGGCAATCACGATGGTGTCTTGCCCGCGTCGGATGGCGAGATGCTCATTGAGCAACAACCGCCAGCCACACTGACGCTCCCGGGCGATGGTCTCAGCCCGGTTGGCGGCTTCCTTTTGGGGTGTCTCATGCACATATTTGCTATAGTCGTGGTTACCCAACACAGAGACGACACCATCGCGCGCACTTAGCGTGGACAACAGTCCTTGTGCACGCTGAATCTCCTGCGGCCGTATGTTTTGCAAGTCGCCGGTGAAAGCGATGAGATCGGCGTGCTGCGCGTTGATGCTGTCGATGTCTCGTCGCAACAAGCCTATGTCTCGCGTCTCCAACGTGCCCACATGAGCATCGGTGAAGTGTACGATGCGATATCCGTCGAAGGCTGGCGGGAGGTCGTCAAAATAGAGGTCGACATGCCTCACCTCCAACTTGCCAAAGCCAACCGTGAAACCATAGACCAGCACATACCAGTTGAACACGATGAGCACCAGCGCCAACATGTTTCCCCAGTTGCGGTGCCCACCGCAGAGCCGGCAACACAGATAGCCGAAGCCCGAGCAGATCGTGAAAAGCGCCTTGGGGACAACGATCAGTCCCATGAGAATCATGTAGACATTGACCCATGTCAGGTCGTCGGGCACAAAATTGCGGATGGTGGCCAGCGCCACGGAATAGACCAGCATCGCCATCCCCGGCGCCCACCACAGCGCACGCTGCCACCAGCCATAACCGTGGCGGTGGCGCCAATGGTGCCAATCGATATAGAGATCGGGCAACACAATGGACAGGATGATGGGTATGATGAGTCGTGCTATCATAACGTGTTATCACTTCAGCAGGCTGCCACTGAGGAAGCGGCGCATCAGTTCGACAGGGATGCCACGGCGACGTGCATAGTCGCGCAATTGGTCTTCCCCTATCTTCCCAAGGTTGAAATATCGGGCCTGCGGATGGGCGAACATGAATCCCGACACCGATGCATGAGGCTGCATCATGCCGGCCTCCGTGAGGCGTATGCCTATCTGCTTCATGCCGACAAGGTCTGAGAGCAGGAAGTTGACACTGGTGTCTGGCAGTGAGGGATAGCCCACTGCGGGGCGGATGCCCTGGTAACGCTCGGCATGCAAGTCGCTCATCGACAAGTTCTCATCGGGTGCATAGCCCCAGTAGCGTCGCCTCACCTGCAGGTGCATCAGCTCTGCCGTGGCCTCAGCAAGCCTGTCGGCGAGCACCTGCGTGAGCATGCGCTGATAGACATCGTCGCGTCCCTCGTGCTCCATGCTGGGCTCCACGGTGGTGGCGAAGGCCCCTACCCTATCTGCCACGCCCGACGACAATGGTCTGACAAAGTCGGCCAGGCACAATGTGGGCTGTCCTGCGGCGGATGGCCGTTGCTGCCTCAACATGGGAATGCGCACACCGCCCATCAGCAGGTCGTCACCGTCGCTGTTGGCCTCCATGACATCGAACACGGCCAGCGTGTGGTAACGCCCCTCCCAACGGTCGAGCACACGGTTGGCGTCATCGCGCAGCCGTGCCTGCTCCTCGCGGGGCTTGCCGCTCATGCTCCATGCATGGAAGAAGTAGATCCAGTTGATGTAAGGCCGCACGTCGCCGATACCATACTCCAGTCTCATGCGCCGGCCTTTCTCTCCCCATCCTCGGGGAGCCGGAAGCGGACAGCCTCGCCATGATATTGGTTGTCGAACGTGCCCTCGTCAAACACCACATGACCATTGCAGAGGGTCTTGGCGACGCGCCAGCCATAGCGTTGTCCTGTCATGGGGCTCCACCCGCACTTGCTCTGTATGAGATCCTCTGTGACCGTCCACGGGTCGTCCGGCCTGACAACGACGATGTCGGCCTTGTAGCCTGGACGCAAGAAGCCGCGCTGGCTGACGCCAAACAGGCGAGCGGGATTGTGGCACATGAGCCTCACCAGTTGCTGGATGGTCAAGACCCCCTGGTCGACAAGCGCCAGCATCGACACCAGCGAGAACTGCAACATGGGCATACCCGAAGCCGCCTTGGCGCATCCCCCTTGCTTGTCTTTCAACTGATGGGGCGCGTGGTCGGTGCCGACGGTTGTGATGTGGCCGTCGACAAGGGCCTTCCTCAGCGCCGCGCGGTCCTCGGGCCGTTTCACGGCGGGATTGCACTTGATGAGCGCCCCTTTCTCCAGATAGTCGAGATTGGTGAACCACAAATGGGCAATGACTGCCTCGGCCGTGATGGACGGCAAGGCATCACCGGCTGCCTCACTGGCAGGTTCAAACAATTGCAGTTCTTTGGCTGTAGTGACATGGGCCACGTGCAGGTGTGTGCCAAACTGCCGTGCGAGGTTGACGGCGAGCGCCGAGCTCTCGTAGCAAGCCTCCTCGGAGCGGATGAGCGGATGCAACATGACGGGAGGGTCATCGCCATAGGCTTCCTTCGTGCGCTTCATGTTTTGGTCGATGATGGTTGAGTCCTCACAGTGGCTCATCAGCGGAAGGCCGAGCGTGGCGCAGGTGCGAAAGACATCGATGAGCGAACCGAGCCTATCCACAAGCATGTTGCCCGTGGATGCGCCCATGAAAAGTTTGATGCCGGGCAAGCGGGTCTTGTCGAGCTGGCTGAAAGAGGATGCGTTGTCATTGGTCGCGCCATAGAAAAAAGCGTAGTTGACATGGCTTTCCTCCTGTCCGCGGCGCATCTTGTCACGCCAGGCGTCGAGCGTGGTGGTCTGCGGCACGGTGTTGGGCATGTCAAAAAACGACGTGACCCCTCCATAGGCCGCTGCACGCGACTCACTGTCGATGTCGGCTTTCGCCGTCAGTCCAGGCTCACGAAAGTGGACATGGCTGTCGATAATTCCGGGCAACACAAAGCACCCCGTGGCATCCAACCGTCTGTCAAAGATGCCACGGGGTGTTTCCTTTCCTTTCACGACCTCAGCGATGCGGTCATCGTCAATGATCACGGATCCTTCAAAGGTCTCGCCCTCATTAACGACCTGTCCTCCCTCAATGATTGTTCTCATCATCTGAAATGGGTTTATGCGGAACTCACCAACTCATTCCCACGCATGGCTCACCATGGCATGGGGATGGCGAAGACCGCCATGAATGATTATTCCGTCTGTGCGGGAGCTTCGCCAGGCTGGCCCTGCGGGGCTGCCATCTGATTGGGCGTGGGGCCGTCTTGCGGGGGCGCCACCTGCTGGGCGGGAGCCTGCGCCGGCATGTCCTTCATGCCGTTCATGATGTTCTGGTTCTCCTGTGCGGCCTTGTAATACTCCTTCACCTGCGGATCGTTCTTGAACTTGTCTGTAGCCTTGCTCATGATATCCTCTATCCAAGCATCGAGCATGGGTACCTCATAACGGTTGACACAGGTGTTGATGAAGACGTAGGGACCGAGGACGTTGTCGAAGTTCTCCGTCACAAAAGAGGTGACGAGCTTATCCATCTTGGCGTTGATCTCCTCGTTCTCACGGGCCAGCCGTGCGTTGACAACGCTCATGTCGCTACCGTTCATGATGGCTTGGTCGTGCTTGTGCACGAGTTCCATGCTTTGGTTGGTGAGTTGCGTGAACTTGCTCCTGAAAGCCGAGAGCGCATCGTTGAGTGGCGTTCCCGTGACACTTTCTTGCATGTTGTCTATCTTGACCTGGATATCTCCTCCCTCGAGCACCACAGGCAGGCCGCTGGTCTCGTTGAGGTAGATGGTTGCCACCCTCACCGAGTCGATGGAGCCCTCAAACTGGAACTGCCCATGCACCACGTCACATGAGTCGAGGTTCTTCAGGGTTGTGTCCTTAAACACTTTCAAGTACAGTTTCTGCCCGTCGAGCGTTGAAACGTTCGTCGTGCCATTGATGTCGAAAGTGTTGGCACAAGAGGTGAGAGCCAATATGCTGGCTATCGCATACAAGAATTTATTCATAAAAACATTCTGTTCAAGCAACACAAAGATAATATGTATTTGCGAGGTGCGAAAAAAAATTTATGCAATTTAAATGTATTACCTATTCTTTTATGTTTTTTTTGGAAAGTTCATGGTCGAGCCTGTGCATGGTGTAGACTTCCACAATGGCGGCAATGAGCAACACGACCACCCACTTGTTGTAAACACAATTATAATAGGTGAAGATATCCGAGAACATAGGTTTGAAGAAGCCCCATGCCGTGTCGACCATCAAGATGCCGGCCACCACAAACAGGATGTCAGCCAAGCTCTGGATGCGCTTCAGCCGCTTGACGGTCAACTCCTTGCCCTCATAGGTCTGCATCATCTGCATGACGGAGAACAGGACGGTGCCCAAAAGGAACACCCAACAGACGGCTTGCTGCTGCCACATGAAGGCAAAGCAACCGGCACCGACAACCATCAGCGCCCCGCCGAGCATGAAAACAAGTGTTTGGATTTTACTGAGCTGTTTCATCGTTGTCACTATTATCCACCAGACCGTCGGCATCGGGCTGGCGGTCGGTGCTGAGCACAAAGATGTCCTCGTCGTCGGCCTTCATGAAGTATCGCTCACGGGCAATTTTCTCGATGGCCTTGGGGTTGCGTTGCACAGCGCGCAACTGCCTGACGATGGCCTCGTTCTTCTGGTTGTAGGCCTTGATCTCGTCTCTCAGCTCACTGATTTGCAGGTCGTACTTGAAACGGCGCAACAGGCTGTTGTCATCGATAAAACCAACAACGGCCACTCCCACCACAATCGTAATGACGTATTTGTAGCGGGACAGGAGACTCAAAACGACGTTGATCTTGGTGCTCATCCTCTTTGGTGTAAGTTGTTGCAAAGTTAATGCAAATCAGTGAAAAAGCAAAAGAAATCATGTTTTTTGTTTTGCCCTTCCTGCAAATTGCACTAACTTTGCAAGGACAAACCACCAGACTACACATGACTGACAACTACATTGTTTCGGCCCGCAAGTACCGCCCGATGACATTCGCGTCGGTGGTGGGACAAGACGCCCTGACCACCACGCTGAAGAACGCCGTGAAGAGTGGCAAGCTGGCCCACGCATACCTCTTCTGCGGTCCGCGAGGCGTCGGCAAGACCACTTGCGCCCGCATCTTTGCCAAGGCCATCAACTGCTCGTCGCCCTCGGCCGATGGAGAGGCATGCAACGAGTGCGAAAACTGCAAGGCTTTCAACGAAGGCCGATCGATGAACATCTTTGAGCTTGACGCCGCCAGCAACAACTCGGTGGAAAACATCAAGACACTGATGGAGCAGACACTCATCCCACCACAGGTGGGCAAGTACAAGGTGTTTATCATCGACGAGGTGCACATGCTTTCACCGGCAGCCTTCAACGCCTTCCTGAAGACCCTGGAGGAGCCACCGCAGCATGTCATCTTCATCCTCGCCACCACAGAGAAGCACAAGATTCTGCCTACCATCCTCTCGCGCTGCCAGATCTACGATTTCGAGCGCATGACAGTGCCCAAGATTATCGGCCACCTGAAGATGGTGGCTGCCAAGGAGGGCATCACCTATGAGGAGGAGGCACTCAGCGTCATTGCCGAGAAGGCTGACGGCGGCATGCGCGATGCTCTCTCGATCTTCGACCAGGTGAGCAGTTTCTGCCAGGGCAACATCACCTATGACAAGGTCATCGAAGATCTCAACGTGCTCGATGCCGACAACTACTTCCGCATCATCGACCTCTCGCTCGACAACAAGGTGAGCGACATCATGGTGCTGCTCAATAACATCATCGCCAAGGGGTTCGATGGTGGCAACCTCATCAACGGCCTGGCCTCTCACGTGCGCAACGTGATGATGGCGCGCGACCCGCAGACGCTGCCGCTGCTGGAGACCAGCGACACCCAACGCCAGCGCTACCAGGAGCAGGCCAAGAAGTGCCCGCTGCCCTTCCTCTACAAGGCGCTGCGCATCATGAACGAGTGTGACGTGAACTACAGGCAGAGCAGCAACAAGCGCCTGCTGGTGGAACTGACGCTCATCCGCGTGGCACAGATCACGCAGCCCGACGATGACGATGCGGCGGGTGCGGGGCGTAGCCCTAAGCGACTGAAATCCCTGTTCAAGAACCTCATGAAATCCCAACCCACAACGGCAGCGCAGGTGGCCGGGGCCGGGAAGACTCTTGCAAGGGCGGCCCGACAGACGGCCGCTCCCTCTCAACATGCGCCTCAGCCCGTGACCAACGAAGCACCCAAGGTGCCCACCGTCTCGCCGGCAAAGCTCACGGGAGCGCTGGGCTCCATGCGCTTCAACATCAAAGGGGCAGGCAACATTACCTTCAATGACCTAAGGAACAAGCCCCAGCAGCCCGACTACCTCAAGGCGGCCATGCCTGAAGACGACAAGGCGGCCAAGGAGCAACAGACGGAGAAGCCCTTTACGGAAGAGGAGCTCAGCATGGAGTGGACGTTGATGTGCAACCGCATGCCCCAACAATACGTGGGACTGGCGGCTCGACTGAAGAACATCACGCCCCACATCACCACCTACCCCAACATCGAAGCGGCGATCGACAACGAGATCTTGTTGCAACAAATCAACGAGATACGGGGCAACATACGCGCCACCATGCGTCAGCGGCTTCACAACAAGAACATCGAACTGACGCTGCGGCTGGCCGAGGCATCGGAGATGAAGCACGCCTATACCAAGCGCGAGCTCTTCGACCACTTGAGACAGGCCAACCCGGCCATCGAGAAACTGCGGGCCGCACTGGGCCTGGAATTGGCCTAAGACAACGCAACGCCAACACACCGACGCCTTGTGCCTTTACACATTTAGGAAAAGCACAGGATGGCCTCATCGGGTGGCGATGACGAGTTACCAATCGTCACCCTTCGGATTGTCACATTTTTATTCTTATATAAACCATCGAGGCTTAGTGCGCAGCATTTACTAAACTTGCAGGTGCTATTATTTGCCAGTAAGCAAAAGAGCCAAATTCACGATATTGCAAAACATGTCCAAATTCATGTTGCATCATCGCTAACCCTTTTTCCATCTGACCTGTAAACACGCCGTCCGCAGCAATGATGCCACGTTCGGGAATAGTAACAGCACTATAACGGCCAATTCTTATGTCCCCCAACTTGCGACTTTCAAAGACATTAACACCCTCAAACTTGCCCACATATTTTTGAGGCGGACTGACATTGAGCTCCTTCTTCACCCGATTGCCTGCCGCATCATAGGCGAAGCCGACCTGGCTTTGCGCCAGTGTGGACAAAGGAGCAATGGAAAGAAGCAAACAAGCCATCAACTTCATTTACATAAGGCTTCATGTTTTAGGTCTGACTTTTGGAAACACTCTTTAGTTCCCCGCTTGCAAATGTACAAAGTGTTTTCGTAAGCGATGGTGCTTTCTTAGAAAACTATCTTTTTATGTTTGGTGACATAGACTCCTCTTGTTGCCTTGCCAGCTTTCTTCCCGTCGACCGTGTACAGGGCTTGCGACTTGTCTCCGCCCGCCTTCACGCCGGCTATTGCGGTCATCACGCTGTCGACACTCTCCGCAAAGGCGATGTCACGGATGACCGACAAGCCCGTGGTGGAGGTCAGGCCGAAGATGGTCTGCCCACTGGTAATATCGGTGTTGCCCAAGGTGGATATGTTGTCGGCGATACCACTCTGCGTCATGTCCCACGCGATGACTTGGCAGCGGTCGCCCCCCACCTGCACATCACGCGCCACAGTGGGCCTCACCTGCGACCCCTTGTTGCATCCGTTGAGCCACCACAGGTACGACGCCCCGTCGGCGAGACTCAAGTTCTGCCCGACAACGACGAGATACTTCTGCCTGGAGGCAATGGCATAGTGCGCGTTGTTGTGATCAAGCGTCAGGCACACATTGTTGTTGCCGCTGCTGGCAACGCGGATGGTGTTGGCAGATGTGTCGTAGGTGATGCTTGAGGGCGACAGCCTCCTGGTGTCGCCCGTGGTCCACTCCGAGGCCACGAAACGATAGGGATTGGTTATCCCAGCATAGCCGCTCATGAGCCTGAGATAATAGAGGCCGGGCATCAGCGTGCCTTCAGAGGCCGACAGCTTCACCACAAACTTCCGTTTGGCTTTCCCCTCCGCGTCTTTCTGAAGGGCATCGGGTATGGGGAACTCCACGTTGAAGAACCCGTTGGTAGCGTCCTGGTAGGTCTTGGGAATGGTGATATCGGCTATCTTCTCCCCGTCGACCCACAGGGTGGCCTTGCGTCCCTGGTCGGCCGTGGTGAAACGGCAGAGGATGGAGAGGCTATCGGTCTTTCCTGCGGTATTGAAGAGAGAGAACTGCACATAGCCGCCGGCCTTGGCGTCACGATAGTTCTCGCCGTTGTACATTCCCGTAGAGGAGTTGTCGCTATAATTGTACTCGTGTCCGGCCTCGCTCTGCTGCTCGCCCGTCGCCACGAAGTCCAGGGTGCGCTTCTCCAAGTCTTTCCGCGCCTGTTCGACAGCCGCCATGTCGCTGTTGGCATAGTTCTCGGCCGTCTGCTGGTACCAGTAGCACATGTAACGGGCGTGGTGTATGGTATAGAAAGGCCGCAGCGTCAGCTTGGACCAGGTGTAGCCAGGTGTGGCCTCACGCGAAGCGTCGATGGCAAACTCCAGTCTTGACGTGTCAATAGCCGAGACGCGCGACAGCACGCTGGCGCGGTCGCCGATAAGCATGGGCGAGTCGACAAGGCCCTTGGCCTGCCCTCTGCTGCCTGGCGCATGATCCATGCGTCCCTCTCCGGCATACTCATTCTGTAGCTTTTCGACGGCCAGCCCTGTGGTGTCGGCGTCAGCCCGGTCGCGCGCCGTGGTCTGCGCGGCAAGGAGCACGGGACCATACTCAAAGGCGACATAGTCGGTATAGTTGGGGCACGCCTCATAGCGCAGCGTCATGGGCAGGTCCACGGTGATGACATCGCCTGCCTTCCATTTCCGGGTCACCCGGGCATAGGAAGCGGCACCCTTCTCCACACTGATGTCCTGACGCTTGCCATTGACCGAGACGGCGTAGCCATCACCGGCCCACCACGGGTGGCGCACTGCGAGGGTGTAGCGACCGCTCTTGCCGACAGTCAGCTGCGTGGTCTGCGAATAGGGATACCGCGTCTGCTGCGTCAGGACGAAGTTGCCTGCATCGAGCTTGCTCGCCGTGAAGAGGTTCACGTAGAGCACTGAGTCACCATCGTGGGTGTAGACGAAGTGGCCATACTTGCTGTGGTTCTCCATGCCGGTGCCCACACAGCACCACATGCCCTGGTTGACCTGCGAGTAGATGCGGTAGCCCTGCGGGCGCAGGGTGGTGAAATAGACGTATCCGCCTGTCGTGGGGTCCTGCGTCGAGAGGATGTGGTTGAGCGTGGCATACTCATAGAAGTCGGCATAGCGAGCATCGTGAGTGCGGTCGGAGAGCATCTCCGAGAGCTTGAGCATATTGTTGGTGTTGCAACTTTCGGGTCCGTCGAGCTGGTCGATGTAGCGGTTGCCGGCATTGGCGGCGAGGAAATGCTCGTTCACGCTGTTGCCGCCGATGCACACGGTCCGGTTGTGTGCCACGTCGGCCCAGAAGTTCTCGGCGGCCTTGGCGTAAGCCGTCTTGGCGTTGCTGTCCTCGTAGACACGTTCGAATCCGATGTACTTCGGCACCTGGGTGTTGGCGTGCCTACCGTCGAGAAAAGTCGTGTTGACGGTCTGCATGCCGTTGAGCATGGTCTTGTGACTGTATTTCTCGGCGGCTTCCAGGTATTTGGTGTCACCAAAGATGGCGTAAGCGTCGGCCAGCACCTCGTTCATGCCTCCGTGCTCGGTGTCGAGCACAGTCTGCATGGTGCTGTCGGACAGTTTGGCTACGACATTGACGCTCCAGTCGCAGAGCTTGCGAAACATCGCTCCAGCCTCCTCGCTCCCCGCATAGAGATAGGCGTCACGCAGGCCAGCGAGCACCTTGTGCTCACAATAGAAGGGCACCCAGCCGCGATGGTTGCGGAAGGCGGAGATGTCGCCCGCAAACATTTTCTTCCAATCATCATTGATAGGCTGCCCGCCGAGATAGCCGTACAGCCCTTCCTTGTTGTCATCGAAGGCCTTCTGGCAGTCGGCGAGAACGGCGAGCATGTGGTCAAGACGTTCCTTGAGCTGTTGCTTCGTCGCACTGTCATGGCAGGCGGCGTAGGCCAGCGCGAGCGCGCTGAGGTAGTGGCCGCCCACATGGCCAGAGAGGTCGAATGAGGCGTCGCCCCAGTTGGTGAAGATGGGGTGCCGGGTGGTCCAGTCGGCATACTGGCCGATGTGGAGCCCGGCCTGCCGGACGAAAGGTGTCAGCAGCCGGTCTGCGTCATATTCCAAAAGAGTCTTGATGTTCAGGTCCATGGCTGTCTTGAACGGACTTTCAAGAAGCGTCACCTCGGAAAGGTCGAAATGATGGGGATAGAGACGGCTCTGGGCGGTGGCCACAGTGGCCCCCGTGATGGCAAGCATGCCGGTGAACAATAGGTGTCGCGGTTTCATGATGTGCGAATCGTTGTATGGTGGTTATAAATAGGTTTCTCGGATGCAAAGATAAGAAAAAATCACGTATCACGCCTTTCAAACTGTCTCTTTTTATTTTCTTTTCGTTGCAACGGCAGGCAAAACGTTCTTTATATGAAACAGTATTAGCACTCTTCTATCTAACTTGTCGCATGGATTGCAACATCTTTGGAAACCGCAAAAAGTCAGGCGATACGTTTGTCATGATTTTTTTGTCAAACAGTTTATCACGGAATGTAGTTGAAATAGAACGCGAAAAAATGGCTCTTCCGGAATTTGGAGTGACAAGACCCATGGCCTGAATGTAAACAGCACATCGTGCGAGACATGCGTGAGCGGTTTACCCAGTTTGTAATTCTACCGCGTGAGCGGTTTAATCTGGTTTATGGCCAGGGGTGCGGGAAGGCGGCGACAGCCGCCTTGCTACTGTTTGCGGCATGGGCCGTGAGCTTGCTCACAAGGCCAAGGACGCAAACAGCAGCATGAGCCCGTCAGGGCTTACCGCACCCCTGGGGTTTATATCGGTTTACATTCATCAAGGCGCACACCATGGAATAAAGCGGACAATGTATATAAAAAAACAGGCGTTA
>ERZ808240.1108-NODE-1108-length-34349-cov-5.329154_pt1 | contig 34349 bp, 28 predicted proteins | sample MGYA00521084_ERZ808240 | MGnify/ENA primary metagenome ERZ808240 (study PRJEB31516, sample SAMN03275571) | gut metagenome | biome: mammalia-associated habitat; material: feces | host: Papio cynocephalus | place: Kenya | collected 2012-08-06 ... | reverse complement strand
ATTAGATACAAAAGTTAAAACTTTATATTACAATATAATTTAATTTGTTGAATATCATCATTTTAGTTTGTTTAAATATTTTGTTTAATTTCTATCTTTAAAAATACATACATATATCTATTTTTAGCAAAGCGAAATCAAGATATTCACTGAATCTATTTGAATTATAGTAAATCATTAAACATGCGTTTCAATAATTGCAGATTTTTTAAAGAAATTACCACATGGAAGCCTTGCTTATGCAATTTCTTGTATGATTTCTTTTACAGCATTTTGTTTGTCTTGATTATTTTGAAAATTGTATCTTGAAAGCATCATCTTGAGTGCACTATTCATTTTCATACTCCTTTTCAATTAATTTTATCAATAATTTGAGATTTGTTTTATTGTATAAACTAGCTAACTTCTTCAAAAGAATATTATAAAAATAGATGTTTATACTATCAATTTGAGAAATAGCTTGTATGCTCAATAACTTTGATGCTGTTGACGCTTACGTAAATTTATTTAAAAAAGCAAAGACAAACACATTCTTTGCTTTTTTGTGTCTTAAAACTTAAAAAATAAATTCATAATGAAAGAAAAAGCTCTGACATAATTGGTATCAAACCTATTACTTCTTATAATGGAGCATTGGAAGGTAAATTTATCTAGTAAGCAGTTTTTTATATGATAAATCGGTTGCAATCGCTCCGAGCGGTGCTGTAATAAGTATCGCTAAAACGGCACATGTCAAAATCAATTGACCACACTCAAGTCCTTTCGAAAGAGGAATTGCACCTATTGCCGCTTGAACCGTTGCTTTCGGAATGTATGCAATTGCACAAAACAGTCTTTCTTTGAAATTGAGTGGTGTTTTTATAAGGCACATAAAAACGCCAATTATTCTGAATACTAACGCACAAAGAAGAACTGCGATTGCACTGCCGCCGTCAGAAAGAACATGGGAAACATCAACTTCTGCACCAACAAGCACGAACAAAATTATTTCGGCAAAAACCCACAGTTTTTCATATCTGATCGATAGTCTGCTTGCCCTTTCTTCTGACTTCATATTGAACATAATTCCAAGAGAAATTACTGCAAGAAGTCCCGAAAAAGGAACATACTTCTTTATTAAGTTTTCAAGTGCAACAAAAAGAAATGAAACGCTTAATAAAATTATGATTTTTACAGTGTCGCGCACTTTGAAGTATTTGAAAAACACTGAGAATACATAGCCGCAGAACACACCAAAGATTATACCCAAAACGATAGATACAGGGATTTGCCATATCACGTTAAAGTCAAAGCCACCGATTCCAACAGTAGTAAGCAGTGCCGTAAATAAAACTATTACGAAAACATCGTCACACGATGCACCAGCCGTTATCATCTGTGGAATACCTTTGTTTGTCCCGTAACCTTCTTCTTTAAGTTTTAACATACGAGGGACCACAACTGCTGGCGATACTGCCGCCATTACTGCACCCATTAGTGCACTTTCTTGTATCGATAATTTCAAAAAAAGCGGAGCGAACGCAATGTAACCGACTATTTCAAACGTTGCAGGCAAAAAGCAGAGCAAAATTGCGGGTCTGCCTACTTTTTTAAGATCACCAATTTTCAACGATAAGCCTGCACGGGTCAGTATAATTATCAAAGCAAATTGCCTTAAATCACTTGAAATATTAAGAATTCCCGGCGAAATAAGATTCAGAATATGCGGACTAAGCACTATTCCGACAAGCAACATCCCTATGAGCGGTGGGAGTTTAATTTTACGAAATAGACTTCCGAGCAATAATGCCGATAAAAAAATAATGGCAAGTGAAGTTAAAAATGACATAACATTCTCCTTTCAGGGCAAGAAAAAAAGCCGATGCCCTGCGATAAAAATTCGCAGAAGTCATCAGCGTTAAACGCGGTTTCAAGGTTGCCCTTGTGGAAGAACTTCATTTCCGATAATTGTTATAGCACCAGATATTTGAAAAGTCAATAAAATACGCACCAGGAATTTATATTAATTTGAATTTTCAAATGATATAAGAGATTTAACACATCTCATTTCACCTGTATCTTCTTAGCCTTTCAAGATAATTTCATTAAGAAAGCACCAGCTTTGAGATATTATTGTATCTATTAATCAATCTCTTTTCTAGTTTTTTAGATTGCTTAAGTTACGAAACTTGAACTATTTGCAAAATTTGTCTTGATCAACTCTATGACTTCTTTCAACTTTATCATTATGCTGAGGTAATTTTGGTCATATTAACTAATGTTTTATATTGTTCCTTCTTAGAAATCTTTCTAAATAATTATCATATAATTTAATATTCATTCCTTTATCTTTTCTCCTTGCTTTATTGGTGAATTCATAGCTATTATCTAATTGAATAATCTTTAATATCATCCAAATGCATCATGTGCATATTCAAGTGCTTTTACAGTTTCATACATTGTGTGTTCATTTGTAAAATACATAACTCATTTCCTTGGACATTCATCGAGGAGAACATATTGATAAAATCAACTTCTGGCCATTAGTTTTGCATTTTTTTGAAATAAACTTAGCATCAATTTGCTATTTTTCACTCAATATTTCAGGTGTTTGATAACCTATTATGCTTTTTCTTTGATGATTTATATGGCATAAAATTACACTTCTTTTAAATTTTCTTAGAAAACTACTTAGTGATACTTTATTTCCTTCCCTTTCAAGTTTGGTCCAAACTTCAATATATAATTGTTCTATACATCTTCCATGAAGTTTAAATTCTTTTAAGGATTTTATTTTTTTATTAGAATAACTTGAAAGAGGCTTATGTAATCTATTTAGTAAGTTTTTTTATTAATTTTTTTTACTCATCTATAAAGCTAAGATCTTTTGACTTTTTGTATAAGATAATCTTTCCAATCAATCGGTCTGATTCCTTACGTCTTTTACGGCACTGCAGCCTCAGCTTGCAAAGATGTGGGATGCAATTACTACCCGCTTTAGTGATACTATCCATAACAACCTCTTTTGTTTTTTTTAAGCAAAAAGCGTTATAAGGTAGGTTACCTTTTTCTTTATGGGTTTTGTCTTTTATTATTTTTAATTGAAAAATTGCAAAATAATATCGAAACTAAAATAAGATTTTATAAAAATATAAATCGTTCCATAGCAATACTTAAAAAGAAAAAGAGCCGCATAAAATGCTGTTTGACACTTCTGCAAAGTTCTAAACTTTGTTAACAAAAAAGATGAATGTTACTATCTGTAATAAAAAAGGTCTGACACAATTGGTGTCAAACCTATGTTTTCTATAATGGCGGGAGAAGAAGGAATCGAACCCTCAACAACGGTTTTGGAGACCGTAGTTATACCATTTAACTATTCTCCCAATTATTTGGTCATAAAACCAAATAAGTATAATTTAAAATTAATTACTTTTCAATATTATTCTTTATAAATTTTAATGACAAGTTGAATATCAGCTTTCCCTTTAAAAGAAGCAATAACATCTTTCATTGGTTTAGATTTATCCATTTGTTTTCTGATTTCATCTTCAGATAACATTTTGGGTAAATATGGAGAAAGAATTTCAATTTGTCTTTCAATATTTTTTACATCATCAAGCCTATTATTATCTTGATACATCTTTTTATCATCTTCGAGTTCTTTATTCATCTTCATAAGAATTCTACTTATATCAGCATCAGTCAATTCTTCATTTTTAACTTTCTTTTCAATCTCTTCTTTTTGTAATGCAGAGATGATCATTCCAAAAAGGTCTCCTCTCAATTGATCTTTTTCTTTTAAAGCTAATAATTTTTCTTTTTTAAAATCATTAATAGTCATAATATTTTCTCCTTATTTATTTTCTTCCATCAATTTATCAACAAGAACTTTCATTCCATTTGTTACACTATTTATAGGATCCTTGCTGACTCTAACAGGTATTGATAACTGTTTAGATAAATATTCACTAAGGCCACCAAGAAGTGAGCCACCACCTGTTAGGATCAAACCATTTGTTATTAAATCACTTGCTAAATCAGGTTGTAGAAGTGAGATAACATCAGTTATCTTAAGCGATATAAAATCAACAAGAGGTTCAATTACACTTTTCATCTCATTAGATGAGACTGTTCTTTTAGTAGGTAGTGAAGTTATTGTATCCCTTCCTACAACATCAAGAAGCTGATTTTTTTGAACAGGTGAAACATCACCAACCCTCATTTTTACATATTCAGCTCTCATACTTGAAATGAGAATATGTTGTTTATGAATCATATATCTTCTAATTGCTTCATCAAATGTTGAAGAAGCAACAAAAGTTGAAGATGATGAGACAAGTTCTCCCATCGATACAACACCAATATCAGTAATTCCAGCACCAATGTTGCAAACAAGTGTTGCATTTGGAGAATAGACATTCTCACCAGCACCTAAAGCCGCAAGTTTAGCTTGTGGTTCAATATATATTTCTTTAGCTTGCAAAGTCTTGCCGATATTAATCAAAGCATCAGCATTGACTTTTGAACATTTTGAAGGACAAGAAAAGATGATTGTGAAATTTTTAAATGCTTTATCCAATTTTACCGAATTTAAAACTCTTTGCAAATATTTATAAACTTGAACATCATCATCAACAATTCCGTTTCTAACAGGAAAAGAGACATCATAATTGAATGGTGTTTTACCAGCAATTTTGGAAGCTAGATAACCTATTTCTTTAACTTCTTTAGTTGTTTTATCAATTGCAACACAAGTAGGTTCATCAAAGATAACTTGCTTTGCTGAAGTATAAATAGTTGTATTAGATGTTCCTAAATCAACAGCTAGAATGAATTTTTTCATATATTAATTTTAACACAATGTAATTTGATTTATATAATTTTATAAGCCTATAAATTTAGAAACACCAAAACAGCTGTCAAAATTATTTGAATAGCAGATATAGAAGTGCCAATAATTCCTAATACAAAACCTACTTTAGCATATGAATCATACTTTCTTTCTTTGTTACCGAAATAAATAGCAAGTGGACCAAAAATGATTCCAATATACAAAAATGATAATATTCCAAACATCAAAGCCATCGTAGCTTGTTGAGAATGAAAACGATCATTATTGTATTTACGATCTCTTTCATCAATTCTTTTGTTGAGATTGATTTCTTTTTGATAATCTTTTTTTAAATTATATCCACATTTGGGGCAAAATTCATCGCTACTTTTTACTAAGCTACCACATTTGGGACAAAATTTCATCTCTTCCATTTTCTATTTTTGATACTCCTCTTCGTGATGAGCTTCATACTTTCTTCTCTCAGCAGTATTTAAAATTCGCTTTCTCATTCTGATTGATTGTGGAGTAACTTCAACAAGTTCATCAGTATTTACATAATCAAGACAATCTTCAAGTGACATCTTGCGTGGTGATTTTAAAACGACTGTTGTATCTTTATTCGAACTTCTTTGATTAGTTAAATTTTTTGTTTTAGAAACATTGACAGCTAAATCAGTAGAATATTTATTTTCGCCAACAATCATTCCTTCATAAACATTAACACCAGGTCCAATAAACATTGTTCCACGCTCTTCAGATGATTTTAAAGCATATGCTGTTGATACACCTTGTTCTGTTGAAACTAATACACCAGCTTGTCTTAAACCAATTGCTTTATTAATCTTTGGTCTAAATTCTTTAAATGAGTGATTGATGATTCCATATCCTTTTGATAATGTCATAAATGTGTTCATAAAAGAAATAAGACCACGTGATGGAATAACATAAACAAGCCTTGTTTGACCATTTTCTTCATTCATTGAAATCATCTCTGCACTTCTTGCACCAACAAGTTGCATAATAGCACCAGCATATTCACTTGGAACATCGATTTGAAGATCTTCAAATGGTTCACATTCAACACCATCAATCTCTTTTAAAATGACAGTTGGTTTTGAAACTTGCATTTCAAATCCTTCTCTTCTCATGGTTTCAATTAAAACTGATAAATGAAGTTCACCACGTCCTGTGACAATAAAAGCTTCAGCAGATGATGACATTTCAAATTTCATTGAAACATCTCTTTGACTCTCTTCATATAACCTATCTTTTATATTTTGAGCAGTAAGCAATTTCCCTTCTTTTCCAGCAAATGGTGAATTATTAGCAGAGAATGTCATTCTCATGGTTGGTTCATCAATTCTTAAAGCAGGAAGTGGTTCTAAACAGTTATTTGGGCAAACTGTCTCACCGACCATAATATCAGGAAGACCAGCAATACCACAGATATCGCCACCATCAACATGATCAACTTCAATTCTATCTAATCCATGAAATGTAAATAATTTTGCAATTTTAAATGAAGTCTTATTTCCGTCTAATCTGATACAAGTAACACTATCACCTAGTCTTATTGTGCCTCTATCAACTCTACCTATTCCTATTCTTCCAACATATTTATTATAGTCAAGTAGTGATGGTTGAAATTGAAGAGGTTTTTCTAAATCGGCTGTAGGGCAAGGAATTGTTTTGATGATTGTTTTAAATAAACAATCCATTCCATAAACTTGCGTTGAAATATCTTCACTTGTTGATGAAGTCATATTGACTGCACTTGTATAGATAACAGGGAATTCAAGTTGTTCATCGCTTGCACCTAAATCAATAAATAATTCTAAAATATCATTTAAAACACGATCTGGTGCAGCACCATTTCTATCGACTTTATTGATGACAACAACAGTTTTTAAATGATATGAAATAGCTTGTTTTAAAACAAATCTAGTTTGTGGCATAGGACCATCAAATGCATCAACTAAAAGACATACACCATCGACCATGTTCATAATTCTTTCTACTTCACCAGAAAAATCAGCATGCCCTGGAGTATCGACAATATTAATTTTGTATCCATCATAATCAATAGCAGTGGTTTTTGCTAAAATAGTGATTCCTCTTTCAGCTTCAAGTGGATTAGAATCCATGACTCTCAAGCCGACTTTTTCATTTTCTCTAAAAGTACCACTAGTTTTTAACATAGCATCAACTAATGTTGTTTTACCATGATCAACATGGGCAATGATAGCAACATTTCTTATCTTCTCATTCATATAAAAAGCTCCATATATAAATATAACCTTATAATTATATAAAATTTAATTATAGATGTAAAAAATTATTAAAATGTAACCGCTAATATTTTTAATATTTATTAATATAAAGGAGTTGTTGTCGTTGTAATTATTCTATCTGCATCTGTTATATTGTATATTCTAAAAAAAACTTCTTCTTTCATATCTCTTACTTTAAGATTATTTTTATCTTTTATCACTTGGCTTTTTGAATTAAAGTTGATGACAGTCATACCACTTAGATTATTAAATTCAAATGATGTGGTAACAGAATTACCTTTAGAAAATGTCAATTTATAATTGCATGAATAACTATATCTTTCATAATCATAACTATCGTCAACTAGTAATTTTTCATCAAGTAATGCATTCATGTATTTAGATAAAGATTCAATTTTATAACCAGAAAAATTATTGATAACTACAGTTTTTGTAATAAGTGATGGTACATCATCTACTAACTTTTTTTCATATTCACTATATTTAAATTCAACTTTATATTCTGTTGGATAAATCTTATAAAATTCAATTATTTCAGGATCATTTTTTTACAAGAAAATAAAGTAAAAGGAAGAAGGGCAAGAATTTTTATCTTATTAATTAATTTCATATTTATTATCTAAATAAGTCTTATAAAAATATGCATTATTATCTTCACTATCAATGAGATTTATAGGATTCTTATATATACTATTTTTAAATCCTTTATTAATATCACAAAGTGATTAAAAAAAAGAGTCAACAACATCATTTTGACTCTCAAAATTTACATTATAATAATTTGTAAAAAGTAGACTAACAAGTGGCAATAATACCAATTTCATAATTTTAATCTCCTTTAGATAACTGTATTATAGACTTCTTTGTATTAATTATAAACGCTTCTGTAAAAAAACGAAAATAATCAAAGTTATTTAAACTCTTAAAGTAAAACATCGACAAATTAAGTCGATTTTTTTGATAAAAAATAATGTAAATTTAATTTTTTTTAATTATCAAAATATATTAAAAACTATTTATTTTTACTTATAAATTTCAAAAAATATTTACTCTGCATAATTGCTTATATACAATTGTCTAATTTTTCATATAAAGATGAAAGTTCTTCATCTATTTCTTTTATCTTTTTATCAATAGATTCTAATTTATCTTTACTTGAATAATTTTCTTCTTTTGAACAGTCTTCTACTAGTTGTTTTCTATTAGTTTCTAGTTTTTCAATTTTTTTAATAAGTGCATCTACATTTATCTTGCCTTTATTTTTAACTTTAACTTCGTTATTAACTTTCACTTCTTTTTTCTTTTTTTGAGCTGCTTCTTCTTTTCTTTCTGACATTATCTTTTTAAGTTCAGTTTCTTTAAATTCTTCATATCCACCATCAAAGTAGTATGATGTTCCATCTAGGAAAAATAAAATTTTAGAGCATGTTTTATCAACAAAATCTCTATTATGGGAGATGATAACCATCGTTCCTTGATAATATGAAATAGCATCAATTAATTCACTAATTGACAATAAATCTAAATGATTTGTAGGTTCATCTAGAATAAGTAAATCATAATTTTCTTTAGAGAGAATTAAAAGTTCAAGCCTCATGATTTCTCCACCTGATAAATTATTCAATTTCTTTTTGCTGACTTCATCATAAGAGAATGCATATTTTGCAAATAAAGAATATAACTGTTCATTGCTATCGTGAGGATATAAGTTTCTTAAATGGTCAAATAAAGTAATATCTTCTTTATATGACATGATATCTTGTTTTAAAATACCAATTGATAAGTCAAAATAGCGTCTGATATTTCCAGAAAGTGGTTTGATTTCGCCAAGTAATGTTTTTGCAAATGTGGTTTTTCCAATTCCATTATTTCCCATGACTGCTAGTCTGTCTTGCCCAAACAAAGTAAAAGATATATTTTTAATTAATGGTTTATCATAGCCTATTTCCACATCATTAAAATCAATAAGCTTTTTACCAGCTCTTGTTGAACCAACTAATGAAAAATTTAAATTTCTAGATTCAACTTTGCTTGGATCTGTTATGTTTAAATTTTCAAGTCTTGCAAGTTTTTTTTCTCTATCATGGGCACGAGAGGCAAAACGAGGTTTAGGCATATAAAAAGTTATGAATTTTTTTAGTTTAGCCTTTTCTTCTTCAAGAAGTTTATATTCAGTGAGTTGTCTTTCATATCTATTTTTCTTCTCTTTAGCAAAGTTATCATAAGTCATGTTGTAAATAGTGACTTCTTTATTTTCAATCTCCATGACTCTTGTTGCAATCTTTTTAACAAAAGTTAAATCATGACTTGAAAAAATAACAGCACCAGAAAAAGTTGACAGGTATTCCTCAAGCCATTCAATAGACAAAATTGATAAGTGATTTGTAGGTTCATCCAAGATAAGTAAATTAGGCTCATCTAATAAAATTTTAGAAAAGCAAATTCTTGTTTTCTCACCACCAGAAAAAGAAGATATTTTTCTATCATAATCTGTTTTTGTAAAATTAAACATTGATAAAATGATATCAACTTTATATTGATATGAATAACCACCAATAGCTTCAAATTCATCCAAAGTTGATTGATATTTATTTAATAGATCTAAATTATTAGGATCACCTGCTAATTTATTTGAAATATCATTTAATTTATTTTCTAAAATGATGTTATCTTTAAAAGTATCAAGAACTTCTTCATATAAAGTATTATTTTCATTAGAAATTACATCTTGAGATAAATACCCTATCTTGACATTTTTAGGAATCAAAATTGAACCAGATGTAGGTTTAATTTGTTCAAGTATCATTTTAAATAATGTTGATTTACCAGTTCCATTTTGCCCAAGAAGAGCAATTCGATCATGATCTTTTACATTAAAAGTGAAGGGCATAAATAGCTCTTCACCTTCAAATTCCTGATATATATTTAATCCTTCAATCAGAATCGACATTACTATTCACTTTCAATAACAAATTTCTTATTGATTGAATCATACGAGATGACTTCTTCAACAACTTTAGGTTTAATAATGTTTTCTTCAGAAATAGTAAGACAATTTAATGCTTGAGCAACTTTAGAAGACATCTTATCTCGATCTGTATATAAGGTCATAAGTTTATCACCTTTAGATACTTTATCACCAAGCTTTTTATATAAAAGAATACCAGCATCAAAATCAATGCTGTCTTCTTTAGTTTCTCTTCCAGCACCTAGATGCATTGAAAGAAGACCGAGTCCCATGGTATCAAATGATGTTATATAACCTGTTCTATCAGCTTTAACATCATATGAATACATAGCTTTTGGAAATAGAGAGTAATCCTCAATATATCTTGTATCACCACCTTGATTTTCAATAAATTTCAAAAAGACATTATAAGCACTACCCGATGATATTGACTGCTCTAATGCACGTCTTGCTTCATCTTTATCAGTAAATATTTTAGCTTGTAAAAGCATTGTAGTTCCCGAAGAGAGACAAAGTTCAGTAAAATCGCTTGGCCCTTTCCCTTTTAAAGTATCAATAGCTTCTTTAACTTCTAATATGTTACCTATTGCTAATCCAAGAGGTTGATTCATTGATGTTATTTCAGCTCTGACATCTTTATTAAAATGGCATCCTATTTCAACCATTACTTTGGCAAGTTCTTCAGCTTCAGCTTTAGTTCTCATAAAAGCACCGCTACCATATTTAACATCCAAAAGAATGCAATCACAGCCCGCAGCAAGTTTTTTTGACATGATTGATGAAGCAATCAATGGAATTGAATCTACAGTACCAGTTACATCTCTTAAAGCATATAATTTTTTATCAGCCAAATCAATTTTATTAGATTGACCAATGATTGAGATGCCAATCTTGTTTACTGAATTGATAAATTCTTCAGGTGTTAATGAAATTGACATTCCTGGAATTGATTCAAGTTTATCTAAGGTTCCACCAGTAAATCCTAAACCTCTTCCTGACATCTTAGCAACTTTAATTCCTAAAGAAGCAACCATAGGACATAATGCAAGTGAAGTTTTATCACCGACTCCACCTGTTGAATGCTTATCGCATTTAACACCAACTATTGATGATAAATCAATGATTTCACCAGAATGCATCATAGCTTCTGTCAAATCAAATATTTCTCTTTTAGACATTCCATTTAGTCTTATTGCCATAAGTAATGCTGATACTTGGTAATCAGCAATATTATCTTTGCAATATTCTTCAATCCAGTAATCAATTTGAGCTTTACTGAGTTCTTTCTTATTCTTTTTATCTTCAATTATTTCAATAATATCCATAATATTTCTCCAAATTTTATTTTATTTATTAAGCATTATTAGATGATAGAAATAACAACCCATCTATCATTTTTTTCACCAGAAGCATTATCGTAAACTCTTGCATACAGAGTATGTTCACCTGTTTCACCGACATATTGAATTTCAGAATTGGTATTTATATATACATATTCTTGATCATCACTAGGTTCACCATAAGCGACAAGTGCTTTGCTAGCTTTAAATAATTGTTTAGCTTTACCAACGAGTGTATATCCGCAATTTGATTGCTCTTTAACTGGCACAAAACTTCCTGATGGTCTTGTAAAATAAACAGTAGTTCCTCTTTTCAAAATGCAAGTAGTGTAATATTCTTCAGTTGCATAAATTGAAGAAATTTGAGTAGATAACTTTATCTTTTTATCATCAAGATTTAAAAATAAATCATGAGGATTTAAATTATCTTCCTCTTTCTTCACATTTTCTTTTGTTTTGAACCCAAACATATTTAGCCTCCGATTACTAAAAAATAAATATGGTCTTTCCTAGACGAACATTTATAATATATTATAGTCCATAAAGTGAGATTATTAAAGTGAAACGCGATAAAAGAAAAATGAATAAAAATAAATCATTTATAAGAAATGATTTTGATTTTAAAAGTTTACTTAAGCCTTATGCAAGTGAAGATGAAATAAAATTGTTTGATTCTAATCTAAATAAGAAGCCATTATCTTCTTTTATTTTAAATAAAAAATATTTGAATGCTCAAATAGTAAATGAAGAATATGATTTTTTAATCAGCAATAATGATGAACTTGTCTATCAATTTGATAGCGAACATAAATTAGGCAAATCACTTTTAAATTTTGCAGGCGGATTCTATTTGATGGATATTTCATCATCTTTAATTTCCTATTATCTAAAAGATTACATTAAAGAAAATGGACTAGTTTTAGATATGTGCTCAGCTCCAGGTGGAAAAAGCATCTCTCTTGCAATAAGAAGAGATGATTTACTTATTGTCAGTAATGATATATCATATAAAAGGCAACTTGAAACAATAAAAAATTATTCAAGACTTGGGCTTACTAATATTTGTTCAACATCTATCGATCCACTAAATTTTGAAAATGATGAAATCTATGATTTAGTCATTTTAGATGCACCTTGTTCAGGTTCAGGAATGATTAGAAAAGATGAAGATGTTAAAAATGATTTTTCACTTGAAAAAGTCAAACGACTTCTTCCAATTCAAAATAATCTTTTAAATAAAGCAGATAATTTATTAAAAAAAGGTGGTTACTTATTATATTCAACTTGCTCATTATCAATTGAAGAAGATGAGCTTCAGATAAAACAGTTCTTATCAAAGCATAATTACGAGATAGTTGATTTGCAAATTGCTGATAACACTATCATAAGTGGTGCTAATAAATTAGGTTACCATTTAGTTCCTGGAATATATAAAGGAGAAGGGATTTACTTTATCCTATTAAAGAAACAAGGTGATGATACTTCTTTAAATTATGAAGTTAAATATGAAGATACTTTTGAAAATTTTAATTTAATCAAATATAAAAATAATGTTTATGCTATTTCAAAATTATATAAGTCGATAGCTAATTATAATTTCATAACTCCTGGTATAAAATTATATAACGAAGATGAATTTCAAAAATGCAAATATGATTCATATTCATGTAAAGTGAATTATAATTTAAATAAATTAGATTTAAGCAAAGATGAAGCTATTTTATATGCTGCTGGAAATGAATTAAAAACAGCATCGTCAAATGATAATTTAGTTATTTTAACTTACAAAAACATTCCATTAGGATATGGCAAAGTAGTTGATCACAAAATAAAAAATTATCTGCCTAAATACTTAAAGACAAATTTAATCATCTAGATGTCTTATAAAATTAGTTGAAATTCTCTTTTCTTTTTCTGGAAAACTATCTGGATAATTTTCTTTATAGGAAGCAATAGCTTTCATCAAGAATGACATATTTCTTGCTAGAGTTCTCATTGTTTGGAGTCCTTCTAAGTCTTCATTTGCTTCCCCAGCTTTTGCTCCATGAACACTATTCCAATATTGGCTGGAAACAACAGGCATTGATGATATTGTAAAAAATTTATTTAGAATATCAAATGTTGCACTTGCTCCACCACGTCTTAAAGCAACAACACTTGCACCTACTTTCATTGTTTTATCAAAATTTGTTGAATAAAAAAGACGTTGTAAAAAAGCAAGAAGAACACCATTTGCCCCTGCATAATAAACAGGTGAACCAATGACTAAGCCATCGGCCTTTTCAAATTTCTTAGCAACTTCATTTACAATATCATCTTTGACACATCTTCCATTTTTATAACAAAAACCACATGAAAGACAACCGCTTAGTGAAAGTGAACCGACTTCAACAATCTCACTTTCTATCTTTTCTTCATCAAATATCTTTTTCATCTCATTTAATGCAATTTTAGTATTGCCATTGATTCTAGGTGAGCCATTAATCATTAAAACTTTCATATTATTACCTCCATATTTAGATTATAAAATGTTTTTAAGCGATATTTTTAAATTTTTAGTCAACTTAATTAGTCTTTTATGTTCTCTTAAATTATCATTACCTTTAACTATGAGTTCAATTCCAATAATAACTGGTAAAACCTGTGTTATTGGCAATAACTTATTAAATAAATCAATAATGTTTTGATTTATAAACAAAGATATTGATATTAAAAATGTAAATAATGAAATAAGCAATGTAGAAAAGGATATTGAGCGTGCACAAGTAAGTAATTGATTATTAAACCTTTTAGCTTTATTTAGACCTCTTATTGATAAAGGAAAATTAATTAAAAATGAAATTACTGATATAGCTGCTGTGAAACTACTTAAAATATCATCTTTATTTACTAATTTTTGATCGTTGTTTGTATACAACTTAAATAATGGTGTAATAACATAAATTGATAATGCAATAATTAATAAGCCAATCACTATCATCACTCTATTTTCAATGATTCCAGCTCTTGTAGGACTTATCTTTTTATTATCATATAAAATAATAATCGATATCAAGACAATAACTCGTAGTATAAACGAAAATAAATATCCACTACCAATCAATTTTTCCCAATTTGAATTATTTATAGCACCAACAATTAACGAATAAGCTGCATGAATTATTGAATAAATAGTTGTAATTACAAGTAGTAAAAAAGTGACACGATCAAAAGTTAATTTTAATTTCTTTTTAATGTACTTAATATATTTAATTAAAATAACCACATAATAAACAAAATATGCATTTAAAATGAATAAAGAAGCACTTATTAAAGTTTTTGTAATGACATTACTAGTCTTTAAATGATTAGAAAAGAATATAAAGATAACGGATATTAAAGTAAGATCAATTATCATCAAAATAGTATTGATAAATAATTTCTTTATCTTATCCTTAGAAAAAACTTCTTTATAATCAGATTGTTTAAAGACATTTATAAACTTTTCAAGCATATTTAAATTATATATTAATTTAGAAGTTTATAATATTAGAAATAACATATTGATTTAAATTTTACTAATTAGTCATCGCTTTTTAACTAATACATTAAATAATATAAAACTCGATAACTACAAGATATTTCAAAAAATAAACTTTGAAAAATGAGCTGCCATATCTTTTAGCTATTTCATTTATAATTTGAACTTGAAGTGCCAACCAATCAAATCAAAAAATATCTGGTCTGCAAAAAATAATAAGCCTCCATGATTTTACTTCTAGAGGCAATATAATTATTCAGTTTTATATGCTTTAACAATTTCACCAACAATGGTATATGAATAATCTTTATTTGGATAAGCTAGTTCTAAAGTTTCTTTATCTAAAAAACAATTAGGATCTAATTGTTGCTTATATAGTACCTTACAGCAAAGAATATACTTTCCTTCTTCAAATGTTGGATAGCCTTCTAAATCAGTTAAATGAAGTCCTGATTTTTCAATTTTATTAGGTTCATCAAATCCGGATACGCTTCCTAAATATCCCATTTCTTTTAAATGGCCATCAAAGAAAGTACAAGTGAAATATCCGCTTTCATCAATTAATGGTAATGTATGCCTTTGAGGACGTATATAAATTGTCATTGTTTTCTTTTCCCAAATATTACCCATTTGTCCCCAAGCAGCAGTTAAAGTCCCCACTTCATTTTTTCCTTTTGCAGTCACTAAAAACCATTGGTTATCTCTCATTGCTACAATTGGGTCAATTACCTTTGTTATTTCATCTAATTTTAATTCTTTTGTTTTCATTTTATTTTTCCTCTATCTTTCTAATAATCTTAGCAGGGACTCCTGCAACTACACAATTTGCTGGTACATCTTTTGTTACAACTGCTCCTGCACCAATCACTGAATTATCTCCAATATTAACTCCCGGAAGAATGGTTACATTACCTCCTATCCAAACATTATTTCCGATTGCAATTGGTTTTTGAAAAGCTAAATGTTTTCTCCTTCCTCCAGGTGAAATAGGATGCCCTACTGTTGTGATTAATGTATTAGGTCCAATCCAAACATTATCACCGATTGTAACCTTACCAATATCTAAAATAGTCACATTATAATTAGCAATAAAATCTTTTCCAACAAAAATGTTTTTTCCATTATCGCACCAAAAATTAGGTCCTACCCATTGATTTGTATTTGCACCACCAAACATATGAATTAACTGATTGGCAATTGCTTTTTCATCTGTTTGAGGTATTTTGTGCAATTTCTCACATTCTACTATCGCAAGTTGTTTTCTTTGGTTTACCTCATCATCAAAGAATGAATACTCAAGTCCTAAATCTAATTTTTCTAATTCTGTCATTTTTCTATTTCTCCTTTATTAACAAATAATTTATTTTTATCTTTTAATTTCCAAAATGCACCTCCTACAAATAAAGCACATAATACCCAGGATATTGGCTCAGCAATTACATAACCTTGATACTCCCATTTTGGTATAAATATTGTAGCAGCTAATATCTTAATAATTAATTCAATAGAACTTGAGATAAGTGGTATTATCTTATGTTCTAAGGCTTGAAGGCTCATTCTTAAAACAAGCAAAATACCAAGCGGAAAGTAAAAAGGTAATGAATAATTTAAATTGAGCTTTGCATTATTTATTATTTCAGCATCTTTTGATTTAGAAATAAATTCTAATAATGGTTTTTCAAAAAGAAATACTAATAAAAGAATTATTGACCATATCAATTCTAATTCTATGGAAATCAAAATTCCTTTTTTAACTCTTTCTTCATTTTTAGCTCCATAATTTTGAGATACAAAAACAGAACTAGCACTAGCAAGCGATGATGTTGGAAGCATTACTATTTCAATAATTTTTCTGCTAGCGGTATTCGCACTGATAATATTAGTTCCTAAATTATTAACGCCTTTTGACATTAATATTCCACCTATTGTAAATACTGAATTCATAGTACCAATCGAAAGTCCATTTGTAATAACATCAAGAACATTTTTCTTTGTAAAATATAAATCTGCTTTTGTTAAACTATATTCAGGATATTTTTTCATATAGTAGATAAATAATATTAAAGCTGCTAAAAATTCAGCTATAACTGTCGCAAGAGCGGTACCTATAATTCCCATTTTAAACAATATGACAAAGATTAAGTCCATTCCTAAATTTAAAAACACCATACAAATAAGAACGATCAATGCCGTTTTACTATTTCCAAATGCTCTTAATATTCCTTCCATTGTGTTATACATTAAAGAGCCAATCATTCCAATAATCATCACTCTAAAATATGAATCAGCCATTTGTCTTATTTCTTCTGGACAATCCATTAAATTTAATATTTGTGGAGTTAATAAAATTATTATTGTTGATAAAACTAAAGCCATAATAATATTAATTACTAAAATGCTAAAGATTACATTTTTAATGTTTTTACTATCTTTTGAACCAAAATATTTGGAAACTAAAATACAAGCGCCACTTCCCATACCTGAACAAAACGTAAGAATTAATGCATTTACACTAGTAGTTACTCCAATAGCGGCTAAAGCATTTGTTCCGATGAAATGTGATGAAATTACGGTGTCTGTAAAGCTATATAATAATTCAAATAAATCACCAATAAACAAAGGAACTGCAAACAATAGCATTTTCTTTAATATAGATCCTTCTGTCATATCATTAATTTTATTTAATGCCATTTCATCACCACCGCATTAATTTTACTTATAATAATTATTTAAATCTATTTCGTAACTTAAGAATTATAGTGTCAAAACTTAATATATGATATAATTTAGTCGGTGACATTATGAATTTAGATAGTGTAAAACTAGTAGCTAAAGAATTTGATAAATTAAATTGGAACTTTAAATTAGAATATATCAATGGCCATGAAGAATTAGTTTCACAGTGGCTAGGTAAGCCTGATGAAGATATTATGGTTTGTATCTATGATGGTAACAGTATTAATGAGCCTTATCATAGACAGGACTTTTTCTTTTTTAACTATACATTAAAAGGTCATTATTATATTTACAATAATGATCCTAAAATTAAAATTGAAGTAAATCCTTATGATGTTCATATTGCTCAACCTTTTAATGGTTATGCATTAATTAATAAAGGCAATGAAGAATTTATAGTTATTGGTATTTTAATAAAAAAGGAAGTATTTATTAAAGAACTGCTGCCTTCCATTTCAAGTGACTTGAATATGTTTAAATTTTTATTGGATCCGTCAAATAAAAATACATCAAATGCTTCTTTTCATTTTAATTTTAAATCAGAAGCTCTTGAGTCAATCCTTGATTTAACAATTACTGCTTATTTATCCAAATCAAATAAACGAATTGAGCTTATGAAATCGCTTGCCGTTTCATTCTTGCTTATTGTTTTTGATGAATATAATAAAAGAAATATTACTACAAAAGATAATTCTTTAATTGATAAAATGTTATCTTATATAGCTTCTAACTCTAATAATGTATCTTTAGAAATATTAGCCGCACATTTTGGTTATCATCCAAACTATATATCTAAATTAATTCACGAGAAAACTGGTAAATCTTTTAAGCAATTACTTCTTCAGGAGAAAATGGAAAGAGCAAATATCTTACTTAAAAATACAAATATGTCCATTGATTCAATTTCATCAATGCTAGGATATAATGATACAAGTTCATTTTATAAAGCATATAAAAATTATTTTAATAAAACACCAAGAAACATATAGTAAAAAACACATCCATGATTTTACTTCTAGAGGTGATTATAATTCAAAACTATGCTATAGATAAACTTGCTCAGCTATCATACCATTTTTCAAACTTCAGCTGCTCATTTTATAATTATTTAAAATTTTAATATTTTTCTTTTATGGATAACCATGTTTTTTTAAAAAACAAACTTTGGAAAATAAGATATTAATTTAAAAACATAAATCATTAGAAATAATATATTGGTTTGAATTTTAATAATTAGTCATTGCTTTTGAACTAATACATTAAAACTGGATACACATAGTTTGAAATAATCTGCATTTAATTAGTGAATGTAAACGCTTGCATTATTATTACTATTAATGTATACTTTTTCATAGATAACATAATTTCACTTAGTTTTTTAATTTTTGATATTTACATTACATCTATTAAAAATAAAAAGTGTTGTTGATGTTATTTAAAAATAGTAAGCCCTTACTTACTATTTATGCAAATATTTGAAAGGAGAAAATTCATGAAAAAATTATTTGCTTTAGCTACATGTTCATTGCTTGTAGTCGGATTAACTGGGTGTAACAAAAACAAGGGAGAAACTATTGATTTAGTCTATTCAGGTACTGCATCTGACAAGGACTTCAATACCCAATTATTTGAAGACTTCAAAGCTGCTAGAAAAGCCGCAGGTGATAATAACACCTACAATATCGAATATATTGAACATGGACCAGATAAGGTTGATAGTGAAATCCAAGATTGGACAACAGGACCAGATGTTTTTGAATTCGCTTCTGATAAAATCACTGATTTATATACAAAAGGTGCTTTATCAAAATTATCTTCAACTCAATCTAAATGGGTTAAAGATAACAATAGTACATTAGGTGCTAACTTAGCTAAATTCAACAAAGAAACCTATGCTTATCCATATACTGGTGATAACACTTATTATTTCCAATATGATAAATCTATTATTACAAATCCTGAAGACGCAAAATCTGTTGAGAAAATTTTAGACATTGCTGAAAAAGGCGGTTATAAATTTGGATATAATTTAAAAGAAGCCTTCTGGGGCGGTGCTGCAATGTTCACCTTTGGTGCTGATTATTCAATGACTTTTGATGCTGATGGTAGTGTCAAAACTGTTGAAGCTGATTTTGATGGTGCTAATGGATTAAAAGCTGCCAAAGGTATTCAAAAAATAATTAAATCAACTGCCTGGTCAAATGATATGGCTGCTCCTACACCAGAAAATAAATTTATTGGATGTATTGCAGGTACTTGGGATATTGCTTCCTATAAATCTGCTTTAGGTGATAATTATGCCTGTGCACCTATGCCAACTGTAACAGTTGATGGTGAAACCAAAAATTTAGGTGCATTCTTAGGTGGAAAATTATTAGGTGTCAATTCAACAAGATCAAGTGGTAATGAAACACGCACTGCTGCTGCTCATGAACTTGCAAAATTCTTATCAGGTAAAGAATGTCAATTAAAGAGATTCGAACATGGTAAAATCACTCCATGTAATAAAGAAGCTGCAAACGATCCTACAGTTCTTGCTGATGAGAACGTTAAAGTTTTAATTGAACATGCAGCTTATGCTCACGAACAAACTGCTGTTCCTGGAACATTCTGGTCAGCTCCAGCTACATTTGTTACTTCACTAACCGACGGAACTGTTAAAGATAATGATAATGACACAACTTTAAAAGCTGCATTAACTACAATGAATAATGCAATTAAATCAGCTGCTAATAAAGAAGACAAAACAGACGATAATAAATAATAAAAACAAATATAGATTACGTAGGCTACTGCCTACGTAATCTTTTATAAAGGTGAGTTATGACTACAATTGAATATCTTGCTCTTCCAATACATAAAAGAATTTTACATAAAATAACTAGTTTTTTTTGTGCTATACCAAAAGGTATTGCACACTTCTTTTCAGTTACACTTTTAAATTTATTTAAAAAAATTGGTAAGGCAATTGCAAACTTTTTTATCCAAATAGTAGACATTTTTGCAACTGGTGATTGGAAAACCAGAACATCATTTTTTGTCATGGGATTTGGACATATTTTTAGAAAGCAATATATCAAAGGATTCTTTTACCTTTTATATGAGGTTATTTTTATATACTTCATATGCACAACTGGTGCTAGTGCATTTGCGAAAATTGGCACCTTCGGTTATGTTTCAAAAACCGCAACCTATTTTGATGAGGATGTTGGCGTTTATGTCAATATTACTGCAAAAGTAGGTGATGATAGTTTATTATTGCTTTTAAATTTTGTTATTACTTTAATATTGATTGGTATCTTTTTCTTTTTATGGACCGTTCAAGTTAAAGAAAATCATGAACTTGAGAGTTTAAATGGAATTGGAAAATCAATTACTGATAAAGACACTTTAAAAAGTCTTGTTGGTCAAAATTTTCATAAAGTTTTATTATCTTTTCCAACATTTGGCCTAGTATTATTTACTATTCTTCCATTGATTGTCATGATTTTAGTTGCGTTTACAAATTACTCCTCAACTTACATGAATCCAAAACATCTATTTGATTGGGTTGGTATGTATAACTTTAAAACTCTGTTTGGTTTAACCAATGTTGGTGGTGATGATTTTGTGGCTGTTTTTGCTAGAATAATGCTATGGACTTTAATTTGGGCTATATTTGCAACTTTCACCAATTATTTCTTTGGTATGATTGTTGCCATGCTTATCAATCGCAAAGGAATTCGTCTGAAGAAAATATGGCGTACAATTCTTGTAACTACTATTGCTGTTCCTCAGTTTATTTCCTTATTATTCTTATCTAAATTGTTAGCTGAGAATGGTGGTATTAATTCTCTATTATTGAAGTGGGGATGGATATCTTCACCTATCGGTTTTTTAGATGATGCATTGACTGCTAAAATAACAATAATTGTTGTCAATATGTGGATTGGTATTCCTTATACCATGCTTATGTGTTCTGGAATACTTATGAATATTCCCGCTGATTTATATGAATCAGCACGTATTGATGGGGCAAGTCCATTTAAAATGTATATGAAAATTACTTTACCCTATATGTTATTTGTAACTGGCCCGTATCTTATTTCTACCTTTGTTGGAAACATCAATAATTTCAATGTCATTTATCTATTATCAGGTGGTAATCCAATGTTTACTAATATCAATGGTAATTTGATAGATACATCGAAAGTATATAGTGCTGGTCAAACTGATTTACTCATCACATGGTTATATAAGATGGTCATGACATCTACTAATAAAGAATATGGTGTAGCTTCCGTTATTGGTATTGTTATCTTTATTATCTTAGCTACTGTTTCATCTATTGTTTATGGTAGAACGAATGCTGTTAAAAATGAAGGAGACTTCCAATGATGAAACCCGATAAAAAATTTAGTTATTTTGCCGACTCTAAAATGTCTGGCGGTAGAAAAATTAGGGAAATATCTACTCGTACAATCATTTACATTATTTTGATTGTCTTATCAGTTCTTTGGATTTTACCATTTATTTATTTGATAATTCAATCATTTGCTAAGACATATGAAGCAAGCTTGATCATTCCAAACAAATGGACTTTAGATAATTATCGTGCATTATTTGATCCTTCATTTACAATGAGTCTTGGTGGAAAAGATGTCACTGTTGCTAAAACATATCCTTTCTGGCGTTGGTATCTAAATACCTTAGTTATCGCTTTAGTTGTTTCTGTTTTAAATACAGTGTTCACTCTAATCAGTGCGTACTCTTTCTCAAGATTGAGATTTAAAGCTAGAAAAGCTTACATGCGTTTGATATTAATTATTGGCATGTTCCCTGGCTTTTTAGGAATGATTATAACTTATTACATTTTAAAACAATTCAACTTAAATCAAGGTATGCCTGCATTATTTGGCTTGGTGCTTGTTTACATTTCCGGTTGTGTTATGAATTATTATGTTGCTAAAGGTTATTTTGATACAATTTCTACTTCTCTTGATGAAGCCGCTATGATTGATGGTGCAAACAAGAACACCATCTTTTGGAAAGTCATTATGCCTTTATCTAAGCCAATCATTGTTTATACTGTTTTATTAGCTTTCACTGCTCCGTGGGGTGATTATATGTTAGCATCTGTCATGGCAGGTGGTGATAGTAAATTATTCAATGTTGCTGTTGGTTTGCAACAGATGCTTGGCAAAGAAGCTGGAACTAATTATTTCCCAATATTCTGTGCTGCCGCTGTTGTAGTTTCTATTCCTATTATGGTCTTATTCTTTGCCTTACAAAGCTATTATGTAGAAGGTGTAACTGGCGGAGCTGTCAAAGGTTAATTCTATGAGAGTCATCAAGAAATGTACAACTTCACTTTTGCTAGTTGCATCTTTATTATCTAGTTGTCATAAAAATAATAATCCATATGGAATAAAAATTACTGAGGAACTTAAATCTATGAATATTATCGAAGATAATTATCGTAATTGGTATGAGATTTATGTTGGTTCATTTTATGATTCTAATGGTGATAAACAAGGTGATTTACAAGGAGTTGTTGAAAAACTTGATTATATCAAAGATTTAGGTTTTAATGGAATTTGGTTGATGCCTATTAACAAGTCAACATCATATCATAAATATGACGTACTAGATTATTATGAAATTGACTCTAGTTATGGTTCAATGAATGATTTAGAAAATCTGATCAATGAATGTCATAAAAGAGATATAAAATTGATTCTTGATTTAGTTTTAAATCATTCAAGTCTAAATCATCCATTATTTTCAAAATCAGTAGCTGCTCATCAAAAATATATTTCGGGTTCAACTTTAACTGCTGAAGAAGAAAAATATAAAGACTATTATAGTTTCTATGATGGAGATGTTCCACCATCAGGCTATGTAAAAGTTCCTAGCCATGATTTCTACTACGAAGCTAATTTCTCAAATGATATGCCTGAGTACAACTGCGATAATCCATACGTCAGAGAAGAATTTCAAAACATTATTAATTTCTACTTAGATAAAGGTGTTGACGGATTTCGTCTAGATGCTGTCAAGTATTATTACTTGGATAGCAAAGCTAAAAATATTGAACTGTTATCAAAAATTAATGAATGGGTCAAAGCAAAAAATAAAGATGCTTATATTGTTGGTGAATGTTGGGAAACAAGTGCAAGCACCCTTTCTGAATACTATGCAAGCGGTATTGATTCTTTCTTTAACTTTTCTTGCAGTGTCTCGGCCCCATCAAGTTATCTTATAAATAGTTTAAATCTGGATGGCAAAATGTTGAACACATATTATAGTGGTCTTTTATCTAATATAAAAATTGCTAGTAGTCATATCCCTGCTCCATTTCTTGATAATCATGATATGCCAAGATATACATCAACTGGAAATATTAAAAGATCAAAATTCCAATATGCATTACTTCAGATGTTAAATGGCTCTACTTTCACTTATTATGGCGATGAAGTCGGTATGGTTGGAACAAATACTGGTTCATCTCCTGATCAAGATGTCAGAATTCCCATCAAATGGGGTGAAGATAAAGGTGATTGTAAACCACCTGTTGGAACCAGTAAAACTAATTATGTTTACAAAGACGTTAAAACACAGATGAATGATAAATCATCTATCTATAACTACTATAAAAAAGTACTGCTTATAAGAAATCAAAATCCTGAGATTTCTCGCGGTAGCCCTTCTCTTCTGTTGCAAGATAGAGATAATAAAATATTAGCTATTAAAAAAACTTATCAAAATAGTGAGATTGGTATTATATTTAATTTCTCACCAACAAATGATTTGACATTCGACATAAGTGAATATAATTTCACTAAAGTTGTCGGTCAAATAACTGATAATGAAGATTATGAAAACAAATATATTGGTCAAATTGATGATAAAACTATCAAATTACCACCATATAGTATCGTCATATTAAAATAAGGAGGTCAAATATTATGGCTGGATTAAAATTAGAACACATTTATAAAGTATATCCAAATGGAACTAAAGCTGTATCTGATTTCTCAATGGAGATTCAAGATAAAGAATTTATTGTTTTTGTTGGTCCATCAGGATGCGGTAAATCAACAACTTTGAGAATGATTGCAGGTCTTGAAGATATCAGTGCTGGTGAACTTTACATCGATGATACCATCGTTAATGATGTCGAACCAAAAGATCGAGATATTGCAATGGTTTTCCAAAACTATGCTTTATATCCACACATGACTGTTTATGAAAATATGGCCTTTGGTTTAAAATTGAGACACGTCCCAAATGCTGAAATTCATGAAAAGGTTTTATGGGCAGCAAAGGTCTTAGATTTGACTGAGTATTTAGATCGTAAACCTAAAGCAATGTCAGGTGGTCAAAGACAAAGAGTTGCTTTAGGCCGTGCTATCTTAAGAAATCCAAAAGTCATGCTTTTAGATGAACCTTTATCAAATCTTGATGCCAAACTCAGATCACAAATGAGAAGTGAAATTGCTAAACTTCATGATGAATTGAAGACCACTTTCATTTATGTCACACACGATCAAGTTGAAGCAATGACTTTAGGAACTAGAGTTGTTGTTATGAAGTTAGGAAGAATCATGCAAATTGATACTCCTAAAAATTTATATGACTATCCTGATAATTTATTTGTTGCTGGCTTTATCGGAACACCTCAGATGAATTTCTTCCATGCCTATTTAAGTAGAGAGAAAAGTGATATCAACGTTTCTTTTAAGTGGAGTGAGAACTCTTTTAAAGTCTCACAGGCTTTGATGGCTAAAGTTAAACCACAATATTTTGATGGTAAGAGTGAGGTTATTGTTGGTCTAAGATGTGAGAATTTATCATTTGAACCAGATATTGTTAATAAAGCTAAATATTTGATGGATGTTCGCATATCTCACTTTGAAGAACTTGGAAATGAAACTCTAATTTATGGCGATATCAACATGCAAGGTGATGGCTTTTCTGAAACTGCAACCCGTGTTATTGTTAAAGGCACATCCACATATGGCTTTAAAAAGGGTGATATTAAAAAGTGTGCAATCGATGTTAGTAAGATGCATTTATTCGATATTGATAGTGAAAAAACAATCAATCCAAGAATTCCTGAAGAAAATTTGATTTCATGCACAGTCAGTAATGGTCAAATCACTATCGGTGGTAAGACTTTGTCACTACCTAATGCAATTAAAGTTGATGATGGAAACTACGATTTACTTTTCCCAACATCAGCAGTAACCATTGTTAAAAATGATAATGCTTCACTCAAAGTTGATGTATTTGAAAAAATTGATAATATCAATTTAGTTGGTGTAGGATTCGATAATCAGCTCATCTTCTCACAATCTAATGAAGAGATGAATATTGGAAGTGGCGTTGACTTAGAAATTGATTTTACAAACGTTAAATTCATTAAAGATAATAAGGTAGTATTTGATGCTGTCCCTGAATATGACAAAATCAATGCTATCTTTATGAATCATTTAACTGCTAAAAGTTTTATTGGTGATAAATATGATTCAGTGTTAAAAGCAAGAGAAAATAATGTCAGAAATCATTATGATCCAATACTTAAACAGCTGACTGATACATATAATAAAGAACATCAAGAAGCTGAAAAAGTTAATTCCAAAACAATTGTCTTAAAAAATGAATTAGCCTTAGAAGAGAGCAAGAAAAATCGTGATTTAAAAATTGCTGAAGCCAAAAAAGAATATAACGAAAAAGCTCTTGATTTAAAGAATAAACACCAAGATAAAAATGCACAAATCGTCAAAGATGTTGATGCCTTATACGATAAGATTAAAAATGATGAGATATCAGCTTTTGAACAATTTAAATTAATTAATAAAGACAAAGATGCCTATCGAAAACGTGCACAAGAATTACGTGAATTCAAAGGCAACTTAAGTATTGAAAAGAAAAATGAATTAGATAAGAGACTCAATCTTGAAGCTGTTGCATTTGAAAGTGATTTAAACGCATTAAAGGGTGCTTGCAAAAGAAAGATCACTTCTTATAAGAAAGAACACAGTGATTTAGTTGATAGATGCAATAATGAAGCTTATCCTTTAAAGAAAATTGAAAAAGAATATAAAAAGAATTTGAAAGCTATCAATAATGAATATCAGCAGAAGATTAATATTGCTAATATCGTTTTCTTCTTTAAAACTAATAATTTTGTTACTTTATCAAGCGATGCTATATCAAATAAAATGATTCAAGGTTTAGGAATCAATGTTTTTACAAAACAATATTTGATTGAAATTCCTCATGATGCCTATATTTTTGCAGATGAAGGTCTTGAATTAACTGTTATTGAAAATCTTGATTATGGAAAGAAGAAATTTGTAAAATGTGCATACACTGATGATTTTGGTACAAGTGATGTTTACATTTTGACTGATAAAGAAATTACTGACAAGAAAGTCATAGTCAGATTTGATATTTCTAAAGTTCACATCACTGAAAAATCAATGGATATTAAAATTTACTAAGGAGGAAAATATCGATGAAAAGAATTAAATTATTCTCTTTTATTCTTCCAGCTTTTTTATCAATTACACTTTGTAGTTGTGGTGATCAAAAATCACCAATTAAAGGATATATTTCAAATAGTCAGGTGACTGAAATTGTTAAAAAATTTGAAGAGAGCAGCACTTATAGTAAAGTTGAAGTAGATGGAAGTATCAATTACTTCAATTTGAGTGATCAAAAAATTCCAACTGAAGTAAGTGAAACTATGGTCTATAGTGAATATCCTATAAAAACTGATAATAAATCAGAAAATGATTATTTGTCTAAATGTGCTTCGTATTATCTTAGACTCCCTTTGCATATCAACTATACCTCTTGGAGTGAAAAAGATACTGATTGGCAAAGCAAATATCAGCTTGAATCTAAACTTATACGTTTAGCTTCAAATTCTGATCACCTTTACTACTATAATCGAGATGAAGGTGGATTTATAGTTAGGACATTTGCTGCTAATAAAGAATTAAAAATCAATAATAACCTTTTATTTGAAGAAGGTGTTGTTGAATCCATAATTGATCTTGAATGTTCAGGTAAATGGAATATTTCAATTGAATATGATAAAAACGGTTATTTAGTTAAAGAATCTTTTGAAACTGTCAATGCTCCTAAAAACAAAAGCAAGGCCTCAGCTAGTCAAAAATCTAAATGCGTCTACGCTCAAGCAAATTATGAATATTTCTAATCTTTTTACAAGAATTTTTTCATCATTACTTCTCATTTTGCCTTTTTCATCTTGCAATAAGAAAATACCAGATGGTGATATTAAAAACTTTGTTGATAAATTAAATTACAAAGATGCTTATGATTTTGTAAATACCGCAAGCAGTCAAACTACTGTTAAACATTATGTGAATAGTCAAATAGATGGAAGTTTACAAATGAATATTCAGATTGATAAAAAAGAATATAAATACCGATATAGTGAAAGTATTGTGGATGGTTTTTTTCATGGCACAAGTGAGGGTCAATACTTTTTTAATAATCAAAAAACACTATGTTATATGTATGATAATAATGTAGTTAGTGCCTATCAATTGACTGATAATGTTAATGATAACATCAAATATTCACCTGATGATGTTTTATTATCTATCAAAAATTTCTTTTATACTCAGCTTGATTCTAACATTTATCGTGGTGGTTTTTATTATGGTGACTATATAAAAATCAATTGTGCTAGATATTATGAAAATTTCTCTTTAAACGACAGCAAAGATGAACTTACATATTCAATTAATACTGTCAGTCAAGATGATGATAATACTGATATTTTAAATATGCATTCTTTTACTGTTAATTCATATGGTATGCTTTTAAAATTAAATTCAGTTGCTAAAAATAATAGTAAAAAAATAAAGAGTGAAACAACTACATATATCACTTACAATAGTGATTTTGTACATTTTGATAAATTATAAAGGAAAAATTAATATGAAAAAGAAATTTAATTTGATGTTCTGCCTGCTACTTGGATTATCTTCTATATCTTGTAAAAATAATTCTAATCCAAATAGTCAACTATCATCAATAACTGATATTGAAACTGCTGAAGATATCGGCTTTACAATTCATTTTGACATAAAAAGTAAGGTTGATGATAAATATAAATATAATTTATGGATGTGGCCTAAAGGTGGAGAAGGAAAAGACTATCAATTTAATGGAGAAGATTCATTTGGTATCTATGCTAAATATAAATTTGAAGAAATAGATGTTAACTTAGTAAATAAAGGTCTAGGCTTCATTGTGAAAGAAAATAAAATATGGGCTGATAGCCCATCTAAAGATTACGCTTTAGATAGATACATTGACTTTAGCATGTATAATAAAGACAAATATGGATATTATCATGTTTATTTAAAATCAGGAGATGAAAATATGTATTATAATGACAAATTAGAAGTAAATGATGCAATAACTCATTATAGTTTTGCATATAATGAAAAAACTGATATTCTTTCAATTTGGTTTCAAACCAATCATGAATTCTCTAATTTTACAATCAAGGAAGGTGATAAAACCATCATTTCAAATGAAAGTATTTTAAATGATTCTAATGTCATTTCTAAATCCAATAAAAGGATTCAGTATAAGCTTGTAAACTTCCCAGATATTAAAAAAGATTACACACTTACTGTCAAATTTAAAGATTCTGGTAAAGAACTAACTAAAATCGCTTTTAAAAATCCATTATTTAAAACAACTAAGTTTAATCAGTTATACAATTTTGATGGTCAATTAGGTGCTATTTATTCAAAAGAAAAGACAACCTTCAATGTTTGGTCACCTGTATCAACTGATATTAAGTTGCGCATTTATGATAATGGTACTCCTACAAGTGTAAATTCAACTATTGGGGATGATACATATAAAGAATATCAAATGAATGAAACAGACAAGGGTGTATTTACAGTTGATGTCAATTCTGATTTAGCAGGTAAATATTACACTTATGTAGTTACTAATTCTAATTATTCTAATTTAGAAATAGTTGATCCATATGCTAAATCTGCAGGTGTTAATGGTTTAAGAGGTATGATTGTTGACTTTTCTAAAACCAATCCAACCGGTTGGGATAATGTAGCTGTCCATGATTATGACGTGCAAAATCTGACAGTTTATGAAACTCACATAGCTGATTTAACAAGCAGTACCACTTGGAATGGAAATAATGATGATGCTAAAAAATTTACAGGTTTCTATCAAGAGAATACTTCATATACTGAAAATGGTGTGACTGTTAAGACTGGCTTTGATCATATCAAAGAGTTAGGGGTCAATGCCGTTCAACTTCTTCCAATATTTGATCAAGCAAATGATGAAGTCAATATCAAATTTAATTGGGGATATAATCCTTTAAACTATAATGTCATCGAAGGTGCTTATTCTAAGAATCCTTATGATGGATATGAAAGAATCAAAGAATTTAAAAATTTGGTTGCTGCTTACAATAAAGCTGGAATAAATATCATCATGGATGTTGTTTATAATCATGTCAATTCTCTTGAAAAGAGCAACTTTGATGTGCTTATGCCAGGTTATTATTTTAGATATAATTCAGGTGTTGCTAAAAATGGATCAGGATGTGGAAATGAAACAGCTTCCGAAATGTATATGTACCGTAAATTTATGATTGATTCAACTGAATTTTTAGCTAGTGAATATAAACTTGGTGGATTCAGATTCGATTTGATGGGTGTTCATGATATTGAAACTATGAATCAACTCTCTAATAATCTTCATACAAAAGTTAATCAGAATATAGCCATATATGGTGAACCTTGGTCTGCTGAAAGTGTATCAATTGATAGTGAATTACCTGCTAATCAAAGCAATCTTGATAAATATGAAGGATATGGTTGCTTTAATGATAAGTTAAGAGATGCACTTATTAAAGGTGGTTTATCTAAACCTAGTGAAAAAGGATGGATAACTGATAATAAAAAAGTAGATTTAAAAAATGTAACAGATATAGCTAATGGCATTGTTGGTAATATACTTGGTAAAACAAATTATGATCCTAAAAAATGCATCAATTATGTTACCTGTCATGACAACTATACTTTATATGATCGAATAGTAGCTGCTGGAATTAAAGATGAAACAATAATTAAAAAAATGGCAACTTTAGCTAACTCAATTGTTTTTACTTCTCAAGGAACCTCCTTTATGTTATCAGGTGATGAATTTTTAAGAAGCAAAGGTGGAAATAATAATTCCTATGAAGCATCATATAAAGTAAACGAGCTTGATTATTCATTAAAGATTAAAAATTTAGATGTATTTAACAATTATAAAAAGTTGATCTCTTTAAAGCAAAATAAAGCATTATTTGCAAAAGATGCACTTTCTTTAAAAGATATCAAAGTCAATTCTAATAATGATAGCAGTCTAATCTATTTTGATTTGACTGATACTGTAAATAAAAAACAATATCGAATTGTTTATAGTAATGGTGTTTCTTCAACTAAGCTCATCAATTTAGAAGGATATAATTTATATCTTGATACTTTGAATAAGAACGATTTAACGTTATCTTCAAATACAACAATTGATAATTATCAAACCATCATTGCATATAAAAATATTTAGTTTTATAAATATATATATATTAGGAGAATTTACCATGTCAAAAAATAGGAAAGCAGGTATATTGCTTCATATTACAAGTCTACCAACTGAATATGGTGTAGGAACACTTGGAAAAGAGGCTTATCAATTTATTGACTTTTTAAAAGAGGCAAAGCAAAGTATTTGGCAAGTTTTACCACTTGTTCCAACAAATTATGGTGACAGCCCATATCAATCTGTTTCATCATCCGCTTTAAATTATTATTTGCTTGACTTAGATATTCTGCATGAGAAAGGCTTGTTACTAAAGAAAGATTGTCAAGAGCTCAAATCAACATCAAATTCAAAAAGAGTCAATTACTCTCTCCTTTTTGAAAAGAAAATTCCTCTCCTTAAAAAAGCATTTTCCAATTTTAATATAGATGACGACTTTAAAAACTTTGTAAAGCAAGGCAAATACAAAGATTTTGCTATCTTTATGACAATTAAAGCAATGCATAATTATGTTTCATTTGATAAATGGAATGATAAATATAGGGTTTATAGTGACAAACTTTGTGATGAAATAATAAATGAACATAATGATGATTATTTATTTTGGATTTGGACTCAATATGAATTTCTAAGTCAATGGAATAGTCTTCATAAATATGCTAAGAAAAATGGAATTCAAATAATGGGTGATATCCCATTATACATAGCATATGATTCAGTTGAAGTTTGGAAATATCCACAAATGTTCATTTTAAATTCAGATAATTCTTTAAAATTGGTTGCCGGTTGTCCACCTGATGGTTTTACAGCAGATGGTCAACTATGGGGAAATCCTGTTTATGACTGGCAGTATATGAAAAAAGATAATTATAGTTTCTGGAATAATAGGCTCAAAAATGCTTTTGAATTATATGACATTGTAAGAATCGATCATTTTAGAGGATTTGATCGCTTTTATGCAGTTTCAAGTACTGAGAAAACTGCTCGAAATGGTAAGTGGTTAGATGGTCCAAAATTTGATCTATTCAAAGATAAACTTGATTTAAATATTGTTGCTGAGGATTTAGGTGTCATTGATGATGGAGTCAGGTTACTTATGAAACAGACAAATTATCCTGGCATGAAAATCATGCAGTTTGCTTTCGATGGTAATAGTGATAATGAGCATAAACCATCCAACTTTACTGAAAACTTTGTTGTTTATATTGGAACTCATGATAATGAACCTATGCTTTCTTATATTAAAAATCTTGATGATGAAAGATATAAAATTTTTAAAAATGATATGATAAAGCAGTGCAAGCTATTGAATGTTCCCTATAATGGAAACTGCAATAAAGCACTCGTAAATACTATGGTTGAATTAGGTTATGCATCTGTTGCAAAATACGCTATCTTTACCATGCAAGATCTGCTTGCACTAGATATTGACTCAAGAATGAATTTACCATCAACTGTTTCAACTGATAACTGGAGCTATCGTATTTCTAAAAAAGATTTAAGTGACAAGTTAAAAGAAAGATTAGCTTCTTATTCTAAAAAATATAAGAGAAGCTGATATTGTTTTAGGATACTAACTTATGGAAAAAAATATTCTATTTGATTTATATGGTACACTGATTGATATAAATACTGATGAAAAAAGTAACACGTTCTGGAACGATGTCAAAACTAATTTATTTTTTGATAATAAAATGACAGCTATTCAACTTAAAAATAAATATATTCGGTTGTGTAAGAAATATTCTACTATTAAAGAAGAAATTGATATTCTCGATGTTTTTGATGATTTAAATGATGGTGATCATTTAAAAGCAATCTCATGCGCTGTAAAATTTAGAGAATTATCAACAAAATATATTAGATTGTATGATGGTGTTAAAGAATTACTAAATGAATTAAAAAAAGCAAATTATAAATTATTTGTTTTAAGCAATGCTCAAAATGTTTTTACGATTCCTGAACTTAAAAAATTAGGAATAATTGACTCGTTTAATGGCATTGCTATTTCATCAGATTACGGATATAAAAAACCTAATAAATTATTTTATAAGGAAGCTATTAAACATTTTAGTATAAGAAGTGATGCTATCATGATTGGAAACGATTATGAGTGTGATGTAAAACCTGCAATCGAATTAAGTTTAAAATCAATTTTTATTTATTCAAATTTAACTCCAAACAAACCGGATTATGTAAATAAGGCTGACTTTATTGGATTTGATAGTGATAAAATTTTTGAAAGAATCAATGAACTTGTCATTTCATCCTAATTGATTTTCTTAAATTGTAGTATTATAAAATACTACAATTTATTTCCTTAAGCTCATCTGTTTATTTTTTATAGTATATAACATCAAAATTCTAGTTTTTTTATTGAAACCTTTTATGTTCCAGTAAGTTGATAATTTAAGTGCTTATACAATTTAAAAATAATTTAGTGTTTGTATGTAACTAACTATTACTTTCATATTATAAATAAGGCACTTTTAAACATATAAAAAAAGAAGTGACATTTTATCACTTCTATTCATTCATTATGGTGCCAACGACAGGACCCGAACCTGCGACCTGCTGATTACAAATCAGCTGCTCTACCAGCTGAGCTACGTTGGCAACAATATTTTATAGTTAGTGGTGGGAGTAAACGGAATCGAACCGTTGACCTCTTCCGTGTGAAGGAAACGCTCTAACCAGCTGAGCTATACACCCAAGCGATGTTAATGATATCATTTTTAGATATAATTTTCAATAAAAATATATAATTTCTCAACAATATTAAATATAATATTTTTATGAAGTTATCACCATACAATATCATCTATGAAGATGATAGTCTTATCGCTGTTTATAAAAATAAAGATGTATTGACAATAAAAACGGATGATATAAAAACCATTCACAAGAATCTTTATTTTTATTTATCAATGTACTTAAGTAAAAAAAATGAAAAATGTTATTTAGTTCATCGACTTGATTACGAAACAAGTGGAATAATCATCTTCGCTAAAAAGAAAGAAATATGTACTATTCTTGCTAAACAATTTGAAAATAGGGAAGTAGAAAGATATTATGAAGCAGTGAT
>ERZ808240.1107-NODE-1107-length-34361-cov-7.339649_pt1 | contig 34361 bp, 29 predicted proteins | sample MGYA00521084_ERZ808240 | MGnify/ENA primary metagenome ERZ808240 (study PRJEB31516, sample SAMN03275571) | gut metagenome | biome: mammalia-associated habitat; material: feces | host: Papio cynocephalus | place: Kenya | collected 2012-08-06 ... | reverse complement strand
CCCGATAAAGGAGGTGATAGTACTATGGGGGAATCACAAATTCATAGTACTAGAAATGGAAGGAATCAAATCATGAAAAAGACACACCAGATGATTATCAAAGATATCAAAAGACTTACAGAAGAGAAAGAGCAATTACTTGCTTTCGAAAGTCAAAACTGTACCGTCACTTATGCCGCAAACGAAAAGCCGATAGAAAATGATTATTCCTATGCGGAAATTTCCGCCAAAATCGATGGCATCGATAAAGAAATCAGACATCTTAAAGCGGTATTGAACAAAAGTAATTCCATAACAATTGTCCAGGGGTTTGATTTCACCTTATCCGAAGCGCTGGTCTATCTTGCACAACTGAATGGCAAATTGAGCAGATTAAAGGAACTTTCTGCCATAAAGCCTATTTCCAGAAGCAGTGCTTCTTATCGGGATTCCAGTTATGAATATACAAAGGCACTTTTTGATTCCAAAAAAATCAAGGAGGACTATGATGCCTGCTTCGACTATATCAGCAGACTCCAGATGGCTATCGATTTAACAAATCTGACCACAGAAATAGATCTTTAATTCTTTTCCCAAGAAAAAATCAGCAAACCTCGAACCAAGTAAATGTTCCATAGTTATTGTTTTCCCTTTTGTGAGTTTTTGCATTATGGTTTTTGTCATGTTATCGAACCAGTTACAAACGAAACACAATTATTTTGATTTTTCTTAAAAGCGAAGCCTTTGGGCATAGGTCAAAGAAGGCAGGGGGGATGCTTACATCCTCCTTTTTCTATTTTTTTACTTTTTTGCAAATTTTGTTGACACATAATCAAATAGGCGGTATAATCTTTTTCGCATCCAAAACTTTGGGTCTTTAGCTCAGTTGGTTAGAGCGTCCGCTTGATAAGCGGGAGGTCGGTGGTTCAAGCCCACTAAGACCCACCATTGAATGTTACACTCCTTCGGGAGTTTTTTTTGAGGAAAAAGAGAATATGGATAAATTTGAAAAACTAAAAACCGAAATTGATTCTTTCAACAAAGAGAGAGACTGGGATAAATTTCACACTCCCGGAAATTTAGCAAAATCAATTTCCATCGAAGCCGGCGAATTATTGGAATGCTTTCAATGGAACGAAAAAGATTTCGATTTAGATTCCGTCAAAGAAGAACTTGCCGATGTTCTTTTATATTCTCTTCAAATGGCACAGTCTTTAAATTTGGACCCAATTGAAATTTGCGAAGAAAAAATGGTTAAAAACGGTAAAAAGTATCCTGTTGACAAGTCAAAGGGAAATGCAATTAAATACACAAAGTTTTGAATATTCACTATTATTTCTATGAAAACGCTTTACTTTTCGATTTTATTGAGTTTTAATATTCGAGTCGGGAAGAAAGAGGGTTTATGTAAAGCCAATAGAAATCATTATCTGATTCTATCTGGCCTTTTTTTATTTTCGTTTTTGTTTTTGAGACATTCGTTCTTCAGTTTCAAAATCACTTCCGGGCTAATTTCCTGATATTTGCCTTCTTCGAGATTGCCCAAATAGATATTTCCGATTCTAACACGCTTTAGAGATATCACCGGATGGTTCAGCGTTTCCATCATATGTCTGACTTCCCTCTTTTTGCCTTCATGGATAATGATAGAGAATACGCAATCTTCTTCGCCATCATCCAAAACATCGGCGATAGCGCTAGAAGCCTTATATCCTTCCGTAATTATATATAAGCCTTTTTTCAGTTTTTCGATTTCATCGCCCCGAACCGGATTTTTAACATGAACAATGTATTCTTTTTCCGGAGCACTCGATGGATGAGTGACCAGATTGGCAAATTCCCCATCATTTGTGAGAATAAGCAGTCCCTGTGAATTTTGATCAAGTCTTCCAACAGGAAATACACGTCCGTACTTAGTCGGAACAAGATCAAGCACCGTTCTTCTGCCCTGAGGATCAAATGCCGTAGATATTACATCAATAGGCTTATTGACCATTAAATATACAGATTTGATTTCCTCTTTAGGATTGATAATTTTGCCATCAATTTTTATTTCATCTTCAGGAGTACACAAAAATCCCATTTCCGTTACTTTGGTTCCATTGACCTCAATCAAACCAAGTCTCAAATACTCTTCAGCCTTTCGCCTTGAGCAATATCCAAGCTGAGAAATGACTTTTTGTATTCTTTGTTTTTCCATGATTCACCTATTTTTCTAAATTTCTATTTATTATACTTGATTTTTGCAGCAAAAAATTATATTATTTATAAGCTTTCTTTTGTGGCTGCGTAGCTCAGTTGGTAGAGCGAGCGGTTCATACCCGCCATGTCGAGGGTTCGACTCCCCCCGCAGCCACCAGTTTAAAGCTAATAAATAGGTAGATCAAAGGACCAGTAGCTTAGCGGTCTAAAGTCCTCGACCCATAATCGAGTTATCGCAGGTCCGAATCCTGCCTGGTCCACCACTTTGAAAATAGTGTATTTATAGGCTACTATTCAGTAGCCTTTTTTCGTATCCTTTTTTTCTTTGATGTTATAATGAAAGCAATCTATTTCATGAAAAAAGGAGATTAATGATGAACCTATTCCAATCAATGTATTGTCGAACTTATCAGGGAATCCTGCGTTTTGCGATGCATTTCATCAAAATCCGTATTCCAGAAACTCATTCCAGCCTTATGGATGTTCCAGAGATCATCAAAGCAAACAAACTTTGTCATCCAATCATTGTCTCCGGAAAACATGTATCAAAAAAAGCCAGAGTCCTGTCGTTATTGTCTAAGTTAAAAGAAGACAACATCCCTTATTCTCTTTATACGGATATTGGATCTGATCCCACTTTTTCTGAAATTCGCTCTCTTTATGATTTTTATAAGGATGAAGGATGTGACAGCATTATTGCCATCGGAGGCGGAAGCATCATCGATGCTAGCAAGGCCCTTGGATGCAAAATCGTAAAACCGAATAAGAATCTTTCCTATTTCAAAGGTCTGTTGAAAGTCGGACAGAGGCTTCCATTTTTCATTGCGATACCAACAACTGCCGGAACCGGAAGTGAAGCAACATTGGCAAGTGTCATCACAAATGAATCTAACGGAGACAAATTCGCCATCAACGATCCAAACCTTGTTCCAAACGTCTGTGTTTTAGATTCCTCACTTCTCGATTCTCTTCCACAAAAAGTCATTGCCGAGACTGGAATGGATGCCTTATGTCACGCCATAGAAGCATATATTGGGAAAAGCAATACAAAACTTACAAGGGAGTATGCGTTAAAGTCAATTTCTTTGATTCATGACAATCTTTTCTCTTTCTATATATGTTCCGGAAATGATGTAATCAGACAAAATATGTTGGATGCTAGTTATTATGCTGGAATCAGTTTCACACGCGCTTATGTTGGATATGTACATGCTCTAGCACATGCTATCGGTGGAATGTATCATCTTCCGCACGGATATTGCATTGCTATTCTCCTCCCGCATGTTCTCAGAGCCTACAAAACAAGCATTTCAAAACCATTTGCAGAGATCAATGATTCTCTGCATCTATCCAATCCAAATGCCATTGACGAAGAAAAAATGATTGCAATGATTCACTGGATCAACGGCTTAAGAGACAGTTTGAAAATACCAAGTACCTTCCAAGAAAAAATCAGAAAAGAGGACTATACCAAATTAGCCAAACACGCCAATAAGGAAGCAAATCCCCTCTATCCAGTTCCAAAGCTCTTTTCCAGAAAAAAATTGGAAGAAATCATCCGTACCGCTAACGGCGACACTTCAGAGGTAGACGAAAAATGAAACAACCGGCATTTCTAAAAGCTGGATCGACAATTGGCATGATTGCCCCCTCCTTCGGCGTCACAACAGAGCCGTATTACTCGCGATACAACGCAAGCAAAAGCAATCTCGAAAGTCTCGGATTCAATATTCGAGAAGGCGAAAACGTCCATCTGGATATCGGGATTTTCTCTTCAAACACCCCAGAGAAGAGAGCAAAAGAATTCATGGACGCCTACTCAGATCCCAACGTAGACGCCATCTTTTCTGTCGGCGGTGGAGAACTGATGGTTGACATTCTTCCATATATCAATTTCCGGAAATTAAGAAGACTTCCTCCGAAATGGTTCGTTGGATACTCTGATAACACAAATCTTGTATTCCCGTTGACGACGATTTTGGATGTCGTTTCCGTTTATGGGCCTTGTGCTACAACTTTCTACAACAACCCTCTCAAATATTCAGAGAAGGATACCATTAGGCTTTTGTCTGGAGAGAAGAAATTCAAGGGATATGAAAGCTATGGAAAAGAAATCAATGACCCAAGAAATCCGTTCCATCGCCTTAATCTTGACCATAAAAAAACAATCCTTGCTGTCAATTACACGAATCCATTTTCAGGGACTCTTGTCGGTGGTTGCCTAGACTGTCTTTTGACATTATGCGGAACAAAATTTGATCATACAAAAGAATTCATCAAGAAACATCCTGAAGGATTGATTTGGTTTTTGGAGGCTTGTGATCTTTCACTTTTGGATATTCGACGAGGTCTCTTCCAGTTAAGTCAGGCCGGATGGTTCAAAAATGTTAATGGATTCATAATCGGACGTCCTTTAGCTATAAACGAAAAAACAGAGGGAATAGACCATTACAGTGCTATAACAGACATTCTCTCTGCTTTCCATGTTCCGATTCTCTTAGATGCCGACATTGGTCATTTGCCTTTGATGCTTCCTATCAAGTCAGGAGCAAGATGTTCCGTTTCTTTCAAATGCGGAAACATGTCTCTCATTTATGAGGACTGACTTCCTCCAGAGGAGTCGGAAGTTTTGTCTTTCTTTTGACGACCAGATAAAGGAGATAAAACACGCCAAACACAAAAAGAACAATTGACCAGAACTGAGAAGGGCTGATGCCAGAAACAAAATTTCCTCTGTCATCTCCACGTACAAATTCAATCAAGAACCGGAAGATTCCGTAACATATGGCATAAATAGGAAATGTAAGCGTAGTCCTCTTTTTGAAAGCTAGAAGAATTAGGACAAGTGCCAAGATAAAAAGAAATACAGCTTCTATGAGATTCGTCGGAATGACCTTTGAATCCGTAGTCACAAATTTGATTCCCATCCAATACCAAAAAGATTCAGGATTCACTTCTTTCCCATAGCAACAGCCGGCCAGAAAACAGCCGACTCTTCCGAAAGAATGGGCAAGCGGAATAGCGCCACCTGCAACCGTAAGAAGGTAAGGTAAACTGCCAGCCCTTCGTTTCCGGAGATAGAGAAAATACGAACAGAAAAAGAAAAACACTCCTCCGACAAGACCACCGAAGAATGTCATACCCCATGTGAACTGATATTCCTTTGGGTTTTCGATAAACTCATATAAATTTTGGAATAATACAGCGGAAACAATTCCAAAAGCAGAAGATAAAGTAATAACAAGTTCGTAATCGGTAGCTGTTCCTTTTTTTAGTTTGCTTTTCTTAAAGAAGAATTCGATAAGAACCAATGCAAAGAACAATCCAAGAACAATAAGGAGAGGATATAAGATATCAGATATTTGTTTGGTTAGCATGTTCGTATCTCCTTTGTTTGTTTTTCGAAATCAAATACAATCCTACTGTATATAATACAACAAAAAGAGCAATAGCAACGGAGAACAGCAGATAATTCACTTTCGACATATCGAAGGAATAAATCCTGACTGCAAGATCGGTATTAAGGAAGTTGAACAGGAAATGTCCGAAAACGGGAACAAAAGGTGTTTCAAAGTTTATAGCCAAATTAGATAGTACAACACCCAAGATAAATGTATAACCCATCTGCAAAAATACGTTAAGAGGATTGTTTCCAAAGAAATTTACTGCATGCATGAGGGAAAAGAAAAGGGAATCCAACAGAATCACAATAACATCCGTTCTTTTTTCATTCTCAACTACTTTTTGAAGAAAAGTAAATAGAATCAGGCGGAAAAGGATTTCCTCTAGAATAACACATTCCAAAGTCTCAATAGCAGTAAATGCAAAATATGCATCAAATCCTTGTCCGGTTTCGGACTGAAACATAAGCCCATAAAGCAAATTCGAACATGGCCCTAAGAAAAGAGGAATCAGAAATAGATAATTCAAATGAGGTTCTTTCCTGTTCGGTTTCATGTTTTCTTTTTTGCATTCCCATAATGCGAGAAGTAACAAAAGAAGATATGAAACTGTTTTTAAAAGTTCGACAATCCAAGATATCTTTATCCATTTCTCAAAGGGCACCATTTTAACTCCAAGATAAAGTGCCAAGAGATAGAGAAAAGTATAAAGAAAGTTCTTTTTTTCTTTATCCATGAATGGTATTAATACTTAAAGTATAGAATGACGTTTTCGCTGTTTGTTTCACCATTTACAGGGTATTTCACAGTCACGACAATTCCTCCCAAAGTATCTGATTTTGCCAAAGGGGATTTTTTGAGTTCCGCTTTCTTGATTGGAGAAAAATAAGCCTGTGTTAAGGAAGTGCATTTATAGGATACCGTAGACTGACTCGGGAAAACAAACAGGGAAGAAAGATCGATAGAATCTTCATGAAGAGTCAATTCATGAGTCGAATAATCGAAGTCCGTGAGTCCATCTACAAATTTCGTCTGAGTCTGTTCAAATCCGATATTACTTCCGACATAACTGAATTTTTCTTGGAAAGTTCTTCCGTTATCAAGTTCAATCTTGATAGTAGCCGTATTGTCCGTCTTTTTCTGATTAGAAACAACTTCACCATTATAATAGGCCATATGGCCTTTGATTTTTCCGTTCTCGTCAACAGTTAGAATACGCTCATTTGAAGAGGAATAGGTTTTAGTAAAATCCGAAACATTGTCGCCTTTTTGAAAATGATTTACGGTATAACAAACATCGCTCTCATCATCTACGGAAAGAGAAGTATAGGAAGTCACATATTCATCTTGATAATCAAAATCAAGATCAGATAGTCTGTTCTTCATCGGATAAAGAAGATTTTGTCTTTCCTTTGACTGATAAACTTCCGAATAATAGTAAGTCATCAATTTATCTTTTACATTCTGAAGATTTTTGTTATCAGTATCAGCACCGTATTCTTTTTCCGCATTATAGATCTCGTTTGCCTTTTTGATAACATCCTTCACTTCTAAGGTAGAAGAAACAAGAGAGCTCGAAAACACATCATCCAATCCCTTAGAAGCGGCCTCATATTTTTGGATAGTTTCATTCATCATATCCATTTCGCCTTCTTCTTTTTCGACCGGATGACTGAATTTCAAGCTGAGAAAAGGATAAGATACATCTGTATCATTTACCTTTCTTGTTCCATCAATTTCCAATGTAATGGCGTTGACTTTATGGGTGCCAGTCAAAGAGTTATCAATCAAAATTTTGACATCACTTAATGTCTTCGGCAAAGAAAAATTCACCGAGAAGTTTCCTAGATTTGAATCTTCATAGATTGGAAAATTGAAATCCGTTTCAGAAACATACTCGGAATAGACGTTCTGGATTGCTTCCATTGCCTTTTTATTCAGTTTTATGGTTGTAAGATTGCCCTCTGTACTCGTTTCAAGAAAATTAGCAAGAATGGTTTGAAGGAATAGCATGCCATCTTTCGTGAACAATTCTTTTGAATCAATCGAATATCCAGGCACAAGTTTATTCAAAAATTCATCAAATTTTTCATTTCCAACATCTGCAGAATCATTAGCCAGAGACTTGATCAACATGCCCAATATTTCGTCAGCATAAGGCGATAAAAGCTCCAACAAATTCCCTTTGTTATATGCAAAAGGCTCATAGTCCGGATTTTGCTCAGTTCCAAAATTCCTTGAGGCAGTCAAATAAGTATCTGACTTTCCATAGGAATAAAAATCAAATCCGACAAACTGGTTGAAATCTTCTGTTTTAAGATAATCAGCAAAATCAGGGCAAAGCTGATTTGCCATAGCCTGGTAAATGGCATTGAAATTAACATCGTCAAGAGGAAGTTTGTCACTGTTCGGTATAGCTTCTTTGATATTATCTATGACCTCTTTGACATTAATAGATGAATGGAGAAATGTCTGATTTTCATCGTTTTCATCCTGATAGTGCTGGATGTCAAAATCAGTGCCAAAAGAAATCGGATTTTCATAGGTGTCATAGAGACTATAATCTCCAAGAGAAGTGGATACGGAAATGTCCCCTAAAGAGATACCCATGGAAAGCGGAATATTTGCCCCTTTTTTATAATCATAAGATTTAATATCATCTACAGCTGATTTCAGTTCTGGAAGAGATTCAATCAAAGTATTTACGATTGTAAAAAATACACTTTTTTTGACCGATGAATCACTCTTTAAAGAAACTTCGATTTTTACGTCCCCAACAGCCAATGCTTTTACAAGTCCGTTTTCATCAACGGTTGCTTTGCTCTCGTCCGATGATTTAAATACAAATTTTTCAGTTGCTGTTCCACTAGAATAAGCAGTCAACTGATTGGTTTCACCAATAGAAAGGTACTCCCGATCATCTTGTTTTAAAACAACAATGGCTTTCTTTGTTATCGTTTCTGTTGAAGGAACGATACAGCTTGTGCTCTGATTACAGCCCACAAGAAAAGATGAACATAATGTCATCAAAACGACTAGGGTATATTTTTTCTTCATTTGGAATACCTCCATGCTTAAATTTTAACATTCCTAACCGGGAATTCATCCAGCTTTTTAGAATCTATCGTTTTTTTCTTGTTGAAAGGACTTCATCAATATTTATTTTCACTATTTCGATGGTAATTATAAATCCCTGCAGAACGGATACCGGTGATTTTTCTAACAGAATCAAGGAAAGAATTGATTGCTTTAGAGTTCGCGTAATAAGTCAAGAGCAGAGTAATTTCATAATATTCGTTTCCTTCTGCATCCTTCTTCACTTCAGGAATCATTTCCTTGATAACCAATTTCCTTTTGGCTACTTCTTCTTTAATCGAGTCCAAAACTTGTTTTGAATAATCAGATGTCAGGTGAAAACAAGGAGATTTCTTATCCAGTTGTTTTTCAATGAACAGCAACACTTGCATTAAAACAAGTATCAAAAGAGTTACCCCTGTTGCTTCCAAAACAAACCCTGATCCACAAGCCATACCGATTGCTGCGCAATAATACAATGTTGCAGCTGTTGTCAATCCTTTTATATTGAATCCGTTTTTGACTATGGCTCCAGCTCCCATAAATCCTATACCACCTAGGATGCCGGCAGCAATTCTTGATGCATCATAATATAAGCTTTCAAATTGAGGATTTTCTTTTATCACCAACTTTATCGCAAATATAGATATTGTCATGATCAACGAACAAGCCACGGAAATAATAACATGCGTTCTTAAACCGGCAGGTTGTCCTTTCATCTCTCTTTCTAAGCCGATCATTCCAGAAAGAAATGCTGAAATCAGTGCTGTAAGCATAGTAAAACCAAATATTCCCCAGCTACCATAATTCAATAAGGAAATGAACCATGAATCCATATTATTAGCTCCCTATTTTTTTCGACAATTATATTATAATAGAAAAAACTCCGTATCTTCATACGGAGTTTAATATTCAATTTGGTGGAGCTGACGAGGATCGAACTCGCGACCTCCTCCATGCCATGGAGGCGCTCTCCCAGCTGAGCTACAGCCCCAAATTTTCGCCTGACTTCTTCAAGCGAAGATTATTATATTATCCATAGGAACTGTAGTCAAGTTCTTTTTTTATTTCTTATGGGTTTCTGCAAATACTTCCTGCAAAATTTCTTCTCTAAACTCATCAGTGGCAGAATAATCATCGATTTTTCCGGAATTTTCCTTTGCGAGTTCGTCTCTCAACACACAGGTGAGGACATCAATGGCCAAATTCTTCACCCCATCGTTGTTGATGATCAAATCTGCGTAATTGCTCGATGGTTGGATAATTTCGTCATACATAGGTTGGACCGTCGTAAAATACTGATTAACAATATTCTCATAGGACCTTCCCCTTTCTTTAGAATCACGTATCATTCTTCTTAAGAATCGTCTTTCCGAACTCGCTGAGATAAAGACTCTCAAATCACCAATATCTCTCAGTTTCTTGTCAACAAGAGCCATGATTCCCTCGACGATAACGATAGGGTTGGGTTTGACGATTTCGATTTTTTCTGACCTGGTATGCTGAACGAAATCATAAACAGGTTTTTTTATTTCTTGATCGTTTTTCAAAGCAAAAACTTGTTCTCTTAGAAGTTTCCAATCAAATGCTTTTGGGTGGTCGTAATTCGTTTTCACTCTTTCCGAAAAGGGTAGACTAGATTGGTCTTTATAATAGTCATCTAAGGTTATTCTGGTAACATTATCTCTACCGATGTTTTCAATTACGTTTGCCGTAACAAACGATTTTCCTGAGCTACTTCCTCCACCCACCAAGATGATTCTTGCCATATTGTTTCTCCTCTAACGTGGATATTTTATAACGGAATCAAACAATTATTAAGTTTTTTTCGAAGAAAGGCTTTCATTTTTGAAAGACTAGGATAAAATATATTTGCTTAATAAATTGGAGGTCAGTTACATTATGAAACTGAATAAGTTATTGGTATGTTTGGCATTGATTGGTTTGGGAGCTACATCCTGTACTCCGAGAAACAGATCCAATGGTGGAATTTGTGGTGGTGGAAGTACTGCTAGTGGAAGTAATACCGGTGAAAGTGGTGCCGGTGTCAAGTTTGATACAACTGATCCTTACAAAGGCGTTTTAAAGGGTCTTGATACAAGCAAGGCGATGAAGGATTACAAAGGAAACGTTACAAACAAGGGATACGTTGCTTCTGACAATGTCTGCTATGGTTGGACAGATTATACTGTTGAATCCTGGGGCGGTGCTAAATATGGTGTCGCAGTCAAATTGACGTTCAACGAATTAGGTTTGGTCGAAGATATCGAAATAGGTGCTCCTGCTGACGGATACACGAACTTCTCCTCCAACTATGGTGATGGTTCCATCATGGCTACCGGACAGGAAATCTATCTTACCAAATATTTGAAATCCGAAAGAGCAAACATCCTTGCCGTCATCAAAGGAAAGTCTGCGCCGGAGCTTTTGAGTGCTTTCGGTGGACTCAAGTGCGATGATTCTGGAGCTGAAGGAATGGAAAAGTGGAAGGTTAGAGAAGATGATACCTATGATTTCATGGGAACCGGAGCCACTCAGACAGATACTAGACTCCAGATTGCCATCTTCAACGCCTGTTTTGCATACGTTTCAACTGATAACGGATACAAAAAATATGATCCATTCTACAATGATGGCGCTTATCTTATCCCAACGGAAATGGCAGATGAAGCAAAAGCATTGATTGATGTTGCATCTGACACCGAAAAGAAGATTACAGGACATGCTTTAAAATTGAGTGATGGACTCTACGTCGGTTTTGCCGCCTATCAGGTTCCTGCTTGGTATTCCTACTATGGTGCAGGTATATTGGTCAATGTCGATACAGATAACAAAATCCAGGAAATCACCCTTGGATATCCAGTAGATGTCGGCAGCACCTGGCACAATTTCACTCCGTCTTACATTGCTACAAATCCTACTGCATATTGGAATTATGTCACTAATATTGAAGGCAACGTTGAAGGTCTTCTATTGGACCAGACTGTGAATCAGGAACTCATCAATAAAGTCAATAAGGCTTCCATGGTGATTCCGGAAAATGGTAAAGAAGGTGGAAGCCAAAGCATCGAAGGTGCACAGGATTTTGTCGAAGCAGCTGGTGCCACTCAAAGTAGCGCTCGTATGAATATGGCTATCTCTGCTGTACTTACTGAAATCCTCAACAACAAATAGTATTTCCCGAATCATAGAAAACTGCCTCTGTTTATGAGGCAGTTTTTTGTTATTTGTTTAATAATTTCATCCCATCCCTTTGATAAAGTCAGTTAGTATGGACTTATCATTTCTTTTTCGTTATAACTAAGAGGTAAGGAAAAGGGCTTTCACAATGAGAAAAATCACAATCCGAAGAAGTCAGGAAAACGAAGAGAAGCCGATTGATATGCAGGTTATCATAGATAACAAAGAGATTCCATGTATATTGAAGAAAGAAGATAAAGAAGTTACTTTCGAACTAAGTAACTCTGAACATACCATTCAGGTAGGTTTTATTTTTAGAGACAAAGAATACCGTTCTAACGCTTTCTTTTTCCTTGGAAAAAAGGACATTGTCTTGTTTATGAAAAAATCATCCAGCAGGATTTCGTTGACCATTGAAGGCAAATAAAAGAGGAAATTTTACAATGAAACTAGAAAACCAGATCTTATGGGAAGGTAAACCTGTTGCCGATGGAGATAAGCCACTTCGTAAGAAGATTGTGAAAGTAGCCAAGATGATTGGCGGCCCTTCTGGAATGCTAAACAAAATCGATGCCAATGCCCCTGAATATTATTCTCTGGCTGGTTCTGTAAGTGATACGGAATGCGATTTTCTCTTGTCGATGGGACTTAGAAAGATTCGAACAGATTCCTATATGGCTGAGAAGCTGAGATGGCCGATTGAAAAGGTACATGAAATCGCGGATCATTTAGGATACCTTGGAACAATCCGTACCGATCTTTGCAAAGATGGACACTATGAGTACTTTCTTCCTATTTTTGCTCCCGGTCTTTTGGAAATCATGGTAATTTCGCCAAACGCAAAAGATCATCCGGAAATCAGAAGAGCTTTCAACGAATATACCCACGATAGACTTCAAACCATGGCAAGTATGCTTCCAAATGGTTACGGATTGATGCGAGTCATTCCAATCAAACGCTCTCTTCCCAAAGGCGAACCAGTTGATGAACGTGATGATATTGAATACTATTTAAACAAATATGATCGTTTTTCTATTGGTCCCTGTTCTTGCAGAACCTGCCGAACCGAACTCGGTGAGGGATGCGGTCATCTTGCTGAAGACCGATGCCTGAAATTAGGAAAAGCTGCTGACTATTTCATCCGTACAAACAAGGATCGTGAAGTCACGAGAGAAGAAGCTAGAGAGATTATCGAAAAGTGCGAAGACGAAGGATTGATGCATTGCATTCCTTCCATCGAAGGCATCAAATACGGTAACACGACAGCCATCTGTGATTGCTGCGGTTGTGCCTGTTTTGGGTTAAGACCGGCAGAAGAATTCAAAACGAATGAAGCAGTAGCCTCCAATTATCGTTGCGAAATCAATTCGGATAACTGCGTTGCCTGTGGACGCTGTGTAGAAAACTGTCCAGTCAATGCAATCCGGCTATCTACCAAGCTGCCTTTGAAAAAAGAAATCAAACTTGTCATGGCGAAACCATTAGGTTGTAACACAGTCAAAGTAGCAAAATTCAATCATGACTATCGTTTCAACAGAAAAGATGTCTATGAAGAAACTGGAACCGCCCCGTGTAAGACTTGGTGTCCCGCTCACATCGCGGTACAAGGATATATCGAGAAAGCAAGTGAAGGCAAATATGAAGAAGCTTTAGAATTAATCAAAAGAGAGAATCCTTTCCCAGCTGTATGCGGGAAAATTTGCAATCATGCTTGTGAAGCACATTGTACTCGTGGTTCAGTAGATGAGGCAATTGCCATCGATGATATCAAAATGTTCATCGCAAGAAGAGATTTGGATCCAAAGACACGTTATATTCCCAAGAAGATTCATGATTATTCTGATAAAAAGATTGCCATTATAGGTTCCGGTCCTTCTGGTCTTAGTTGCGCCTATTATCTTGCACAACTCGGCTATGATATCACCGTCTTCGAAAAAGAGAGCAAACTTGGAGGTATGATGACTCTTGGAATTCCAAGTTTCCGCTTGGAAAAAGATATTGTCAACGCAGAAATTGATATCATAAAAGAACTTGGCGTCAAATTCAGAACCAATTGCGAAGTTGGTAAAGATGTCACAATTCCAGAACTTAGATCACAAGGCTATAAGGGTTTCTTTGTCGCAATAGGTGCACAACTTTCCCGTAAGCTTTCTGTTCCTGGAGAAGACGATAAGAGAGTTATCGGAGGAATCGATTTCCTTAGAAATGTAAATCTTGGAAATGCCGAAACGTTATCTGGGAATGTAGTCGTTGTCGGAGGCGGAAATGTAGCAATCGATGTCGCTAGAACAGCTCTGCGCCAGGGGGCTCAACACGTTGACCTTTATTGCTTGGAACAAAGAGAGGAAATGCCTTCTGCAAAAGAAGAAATCAAGGAAGCAGAAAAGGAAGGCATCGTAATCCACAATGGGTGGGGTCCAAAGGAAATCACTGCCACCGATGTCATATTCAAAAAATGTACACATGTGAAAGATGAAAGCGGACATTTTAATCCCGACTATGACGAAAATACCACAACAAACGGAAAAGCCGATTTTGTCTTAGTAGCAATTGGGCAGGCTTTCAATTATGGAAAACTCTTCGAAGAAAGCGAAGTAGAACTTTCCAGAAGAAAAACAGTCATCGCCGATCGTCTAACGCGTCAATCCACGGAGCCGGATATTTTCGTCGGTGGTGATATCTACAATGGTCCGAATTTCTGCATTGCTGCCATCGCAGATGGTAAGCAGGCTGCCATTTCACTGCATCGTTACGTCCAACCTGGTCAGTCCCTGGATGCAGGAAGAGACCATAGAGACTATTCTCAGGTCGATATCGATAATGTCCAATTAGGCGGTTTTGACAGAGCTCCTCGCCAAATCCCGGCTGTCGGTCCCGTGGATACCAAATCCTATAAAGACAATCGTGGCTATTTCACCGAAGAGCAGATCAAAAAAGAAGCTTCGCGTTGTTTGAAATGCGGACGTGCCATCGTAGACCCAAATATGTGTGTCGGTTGCGGTCAATGTGTTCTCCAATGTAAATTCGATGCGGCTCATCTAATTAAGAAAACGGCTATTTATGGAAAGGATTTTTCTTCGATGATGACTCAGGCAATCGGTCATACGCTTAAACGAGGTGTAAAAATTGCATTGAATGCCGTAAAACCGGAGAAAGAATAATAAAATGCATGAACTTGGTCTCTGTGGCGAAATCGTAGATACTCTTGTCTCTTTGAAAGAAGAACAGAAACTGAATCAGATTACTTCCGTGACTTTGCGTCTTGGAGAAGAGACCGCTGTCGTTCCCCGTTACATGGTAGAATGTTGGCCGGCTGTCATTGAGAATTCTCCTTTGCAGGGATGTAAACTGAAGATAGAAATAGTCAAAGCAACTGGCAGATGCCACGAATGTGACTATATATTCCCTTTAAAAGAAAATCATTTGAAATGTCCGAAATGCGGGTGTGAGGATTTTGATACGGTAACGGGATTCGAATACGAAATCTCTGAAATTTTGGTCAAATGAATTTTAAAAGTGAATCGGCTGAAATCTGGTTCACTTTTCTCTTGTTTTTATGTCAATTAATGACATAATGAAAGTATTATGAAAAAATTATATAAAATTATTTCCTGCCTATTCTTGGCACTGAACATTACTTCCTGCGATTATTCAAAAAGCAATACTGCTTCGATCAGCAAAGTAAACACAACCATTTCCTCTACCTCCGAAGATACCAGCAAAAAAACAAATTCGGAAAACAAGTCTTCTTCTATATCTGCCAATGGTTCTTCTGTAAAACCATCCACAGATTCAAAGTCTTCTCAGGCTACAGCCTCTTCCTCCATCTCCAAACCAAGCACAAGCACCATCAAACCGGAGGATTTGAAACCCTATTGGAACGGACTCGATTTTTCCACATACGGAAACACATTCCGGGGTGCATTACAAAAACTCATCAATAATACAGGAAACAAGACAATAGGATATAGCAACAACAATGCTGTCTTAAGTCAATCCGACAAAGCTCTAAATGGAGATGGAATTATCCCATTCTATCATGGAGAAAATGATTCCATAACCTCGAATTGGAATAAAGAACATGTCTGGCCCAATTCCAGAGGAGCTGGTAAAACAAAACTTGGTTCTGATCCCCATATGCTCCGCCCGACCGATTCCAAAGAGAATTCTTCCAGAAGTAATTATTTCTATGGAAATGGTCTTAACGACGGCGGCAATACTTGGGATCCAGCCTCTCTAGGCTATGAGCCAGCAAGAGGTGAAGCCGCTCGAATCATTTTCTATTGCGCGACAAGATACTTCAATACCTGTGGAACAGGTGGCACAAGCAACGGAAATGCAGCAATTGAGCTTTCGAATAATCCTAGGGACAACAAAGACCTTCATACGATGGGTAGGCTTGATCGCTTAGTGGAATGGAATAGAAAGTATCCCGTCACCAAACAGGAAATAAGAAGAAATGAATATCTATACAAACAAGGTTTTGGACGAAATCCGTTTATCGACCACCCATCATTAGCGGATTACATCTGGGATTCCAATGGAATAAGAACTTCAAAATTCGATGGTTCATGGACAACGAATCCTGGAGGTGATTCTAACATTCCCGATGTTCCTAGTCAGGAAACTTATGAATACGATATAGTCACCGATCTCAGCAAACTTAAAGATCCCGATTTTGTTTCCATTATCGGAACAGAATCCAATGTTTTTGCCGGTTTAAAAGGGCAAGCCAAAAATGAATCGAGACCATGGTATTTGGATTCTCAGACTGTAACTTATGACTCAGGAAAAATCCGATCCACCGGCGAGCTTACAAAATTCGAAATTGAAAAGAATGCCAATGGATTATATACCTTCAAAACCAATAATAGTTATTTGTTCCATTATATCGATGGCACCCACTATTCCATCGGGGTAGGCAAGGAACCGACGAATAACGGTTCGATTTATTGGGACTGCACAATGGACGTGGATGGTTCCGTTACTTTAAAAGGTGAACAAAATGTCTATCTAACCTTCCAATCAAAATACGGTACATTTTCAGGAAGTAAATCCTCTATCGATGCAATTCGATTTGTCCAATCGAGCAGGTAACATTTAAGTCCCTCTCACACCACCTAGCATGCCATTCGGCACTGGGCGGTTTCATTACTTTTAAGTAGTTTGTCTCTCTGTTGTTCGTAATACTCATATATGTCCACTAAACCTTTCTTTTTAAGTTTAGCAAGACTTATAGAATCTCTTACACAAGTTTTAGTTGCAACAAAATAATATCGATTTCTCATATAGGAAGTTTGTCTGATTAAGTCTTTGTTTATACCTGGCTTTTACAATCCCCGTTGTCTTTTGCCAGGGAATTTCCATTGTTTCCAAATGATTATCCTTGGCATTGTTTTGATGTGGGCTGACAGTTCCAAAAGAAATTTCTTCATATCGCCTATCTTAAAATAATTGACCCAACTTCTTGCGACTTGGTTGAGTTTTGTTATTCTAGTGTCAAGATCAATACTCAAGTTTCTTTTGCAAAGTTGTTTGATTTCCTTAGCAAGTCGTTCTTTACTATCTTTGTACGGTCTAGCCTTGGAAGTGCCATTAGAAAAGAAAAATTCAAAACCTAAGTAACGTAAATTATTAGGTGTTGTAATCTTCGTTTTAGTAGCATTTACTTTTAAACCCAGCTTTTCTCCCATACCTCACGATATGAAACTTGCAAGTCGCTATAGGGTTGTTCGGCAACTAACTCCCTGAAAGATTTTCACTTTAGATACATTACATGTCCGTCATACTGAAAATCACTCCTTGGACTAGTCCAAGGAGTGATGCATAACGATGGCACCCCCTTTTTATTAACGTGTCCTTGACAAAGGGTACACATTAGAAGAAAACTGTAAACAAACCGATTTTTTATATTTTCTTCTGCTTAATTCCTATACTTTGCGGCTGGATTATTTATCCAATCCTACGTAACATTTCATTATTCATGAATAGTCTTTGTTTGGGTAATCCCTGTGATTTCAGTTCTTTTATTTGTATTCAGTTGAATCTGGTGAAAAAACTTTTCGGAATCATTCTTACTTGGACTTTACTGATCTCAATCAATCTACAAGTAAGGCTGTCCCTAGATAATGGTTGGAACTATTGGGCAATTGTAATCGAAATTCCGATTACAATTGCCATGATACTTTGGTGCGTGATCCGCAAAAAAGAAAATGACTGAATTGCCGTCTCATTCATGACAATGGCAGGAACATTCAGCACCATCCTGCTCATGACATCCGCAGCAGTCTTCTTGGCAAGAGCAGCAATGATGTTCTTGTTCAATGACAATTTGTTCTCCATCAAAATCAAAGACAATGTCTTCCAAATCATCTTCATCCTCTTCGCTGATTGCAACATTGATTCCATTGACTTGAATGACTCGGGAATTATTTTCTTTTTTCCCTAAATCCAAATTCATAGTAAAGCCTTTTTCTGTACTATCCGTAGTCTTGATGATCAAAGTATCCGCCCCGTTTTTCGAAAGTAATTCATTCAATTGATTTCTGCATTCATCTGTGATTTTCATTTCTTTTTTCTCCTATTTTTATAGCACAATACTCTTATTCCCTTCGGAACCATTTTAATATGCATACTTCCTTTTTCACCACGTTCTCCGTCAATATCCCAAGCATCCTCACAATCCGTTTTCAAAACAATCTCATCAACAAGATAATGCGGTATTTTTTTACTATGAAAAAGAAAAGGAATCATTGCCAGAACCTGTGGTCTTTGTTTTGGAATATAAACATCAAATTTACCATCCTGGACATTCGAATGAGGATTAACATTATACCCTCCGACATGGGACGTATTCAAAATAATAAGAAACGGAGTGCAGAAATTTATTTTGTCTCCATTAGAAAATTGGGCAATTCCATGAATCTTAGACGTTCTGAACATTTGAGTGATTCCTAAGGCATAATAAGCTAGAGAACCTAAGTGTTTTTTCCCTTTTCGCGAGGTTAGATACGGAATATTCGACAAACCGCCCAATGCCATTGCAAACACAGAATAATGTGAATTGCATTTTAAAATATCAAATTGTTCGAAATATCCTTGTTTTACAATCTCCATACAGCGCTTGATATTTTTATTGATTCCATAATTCTTCGCAGCATCATTGCATGTTCCGGTAGGAAAAAAGCCTAAAATAGGAGCATTCCGCCGTTCTGCCAACTGATTAATTGCCAGGTTGATAGAACCATCTCCTCCAGAAATCAATAAATAATCAAAAGTACCACAACTTGCAAGGGTACGTTCTTTGAAATCCATGACTGAGGCTGTTGTTACGAATTCGAATAATGGATCTAATTCCTCCAGATTTTTTTTGATATATCCGATTTGTCTTTTAGACAAACCTTTACCTCCGAATGAATTATATAAAAAGAGAATATGCATGGTTTTATCATACAGGAAAGAGGAAAATAAAACAAATAAAAGGTATAAAAATCAGCTGGAACTGATTTTCCTTCATTTCATATATATTCGATACATAGTCATCGAAATCTATTCCACCCAGAATCCATCAAACAACCATTTTCTGAATATAAGTCCTAAAATTGTCATTCACTTTATTTTCTTCTGACAATCTGGACATAATCCATATATTTCAGTGTTCTGATCTTCAATCAAAAATCCGGTTTCCTTCTCAATTTTTTTATTCACTTTATGGTAAGGGCAGCCTTCGATAGGAACTCTTTTATGACAACATTTGCAAACAAGAATATGTTTATCCTCGTCTTTTTCCAAAGAAAAAACATTTTCTTTGCGTTCATTGACCTCAAGTTTCACCAAACCCTTTTCGGTAAAAGAATTCAAGGTACGATAAATCGTAGAAAGATTAATATCTTCATCGATAATATCCTTGGAAAGTTCCTCGGCGGTGCAAGGATAGTCTTTCTTTTCTAAAGCCTTATATATAGCAATCCTGCTTTTGGTGACTTTAAGGCCATGATTTCTGAATGTTTCTTCAAGCATGAAATTATTTTATATCGTTGGTCTTTACAAATCAATGAAATAGTAGTATATTAGTCCGCGTTATTGCAAATGCAAATGAATTGCAATTAGGAGGCACCAATGAAAAATAGAAAAAAATTATCTTTGTTTCTCTTATCCTTGTCTATGTTCCTTGTTTCTTGTGGGAAAAAGAATACAGCCGATTCAAATACGATTTATACGACTTTCTTCCCTATTTATGATCTTACGAAAAAAATAGTCGGAGAAAAATATGAAGTGAAATGTTTGACTCCATATGGACAGGAACCACATGATTATGAGCCAACAGCAAAAGAGATTGTCGGAATGAATTCATCTCCCGCAATTTTACTTAATGGCCTAGGATTAGACCAATGGAGTGATTCTCTTCCCGACTCACTGAAAAAGAAATGTCACATTGTCACAGAAAACATAAAAACAAATGAAATCAATGGCGTTCTTGATCCTCACGTCTGGCTTTCTGTCAAAAACACAATAAAGGAACTTTCGAATATCAAGGATATTTTTATAAATATTGATTCAGAAAACAAGGAATATTATGAAGAGAACTATTCTCAAGAGTTAAAGCGTTTGACAGATCTTAATCTAAAATACACGGATCAATTGAGCAAAGTAAAAAACAAATACCTCGTTGTCTCGCATGCCGCTTTCGGATATCTTGCCAGTGATTATGGATTGGAGCAAATCTATATCTCAGGTCTTGAGCCAGACGCAGCACCGACAGCAAAGAAAATGGAAGAACTGATTGAAAAAGTCAAAAAATACCAGGTTTCAACAATCTTCTATGAAGAAGCAGTAAGTCCTGATATCGCAAAGAAAATCGCCCAGGAAGCAAATATAAAGACGGATACATTGTATACTTTAGAAAGTATCGAGAAAGAAGATGACGGAAAAGTTGATTATGTTTCCTTGATGGAAGAAAATCTTTCCAAAATCGTTGAGGCTGGTAACATATGATTCAATTTGAGGATGTATCATTTTCGTATTCCGATTCATTTGTTTTAAAGGATGTATCTATTGATCTTCCTACGGACAAATTCATCGGAATCCTAGGTCCAAACGGTGGAGGAAAATCGACTTTTCTAAAGCTTTCATTAGGCCTTATCAAACCATCAAAAGGAAAAATAGAAAGAAACGTAGAGAAAATCAGCTATATTGCACAGACCACTTCCCTTTCTGATGGTTCTTTTCCTGCAAATGTCGAGGAGATAGTTTCATTGGGACTTCCAAGCTATCCTTCCTTTCTACATAGAAAAGAGAAAAAAGAAAAAGTCAGAAAAATCTTGGAAAAATTCAATCTATATTCCTTAAGAAAGAGGCTTGTGAACGAGTTGTCCGGTGGGCAGTTACAAAGAGTAAAAGTGGCAAAAGCGTTAATTAAAGATCCTGACTTCATCGTTTTAGATGAGCCTGATGCCGGCTTGGATGAAGAAACTCATAGAAGCCTTATCTCGTTGATTGAAGATCTTCATAGAAACGGAAAAGGAATTCTTTTCGTATCTCATCATCCAGAAGATCTTAAACAGGCAGATATCATCTACTTCATCGAAGACGGAAAAGTTCTTCCCTATGAAGAAGAGCTAAAAAGAGGACATCATCATGTTGACTTATAAATTCATGCAAGTTGCATTCGCCGTATGCGTTCTATTGGGTATCGCGTTACCTTTAGTGGGAAGCTTTGCTGTATACAAAAGACTTTCTTCCTCCGGAGACGCATTGGCTCACTCCTCTTTGGCAGGTGTGGCAATTGGTTTGGCCGCAGGACTATCTCCGCTTCTGATGAGCATCATCTGCTGTATCATAGCTTTTCTGGTCATTGACCTACTTAGAAGGAAGTTCAACAAGTTTTCGGAAATTGGGGTTTCTGTCGTCCTAAGTGCTTCAATCGGTTTGGCCGGAATCCTGTCAAGTTTCACCAAAGCCAACAATTTTGATGCCTATCTATTCGGATCCATTCTGACGATTACGGATACCGAATTGGTCGTAACTGCAGTTCTGGCAGTCGTAATACTGGCTTTTGTCATCATCTTCTATTCTCAGATTTTTTCAGTGCTTTACAACGAAAGCGAATCTAAAATTGATGGAATCAGGACAAATTTAATTTCTTTTGTTATGGATTTGCTTTTAAGCATAACAATCGCTATTGGAAGCAAAGTCGTCGGTTCATTGGTCGTTTCCTCTTTGGTTGTACTTCCTACTGCTATCGCTTTGCAATTGAAGAAAGGATATAAATGGACCATGATTTGGAGCGTCATCTTCTCGATTGCGTCCATGATTATCGGTCTAATTACCGCCTACTATCTCAATCTAAAGCCGGGTGCAACAATTGTCATGGTTGCAATCGGATTTTTGCTTCTCTTATCGATTGCCAGTCGCAGCCTATCCTTGGTAAAGAAAAAAAGGATCAAAAAGAACAAATAAGGTTATTGATTGAATCCTATGGGTTTCATCTTCATGAGCGAGGCCTTTAGGATTTTTTATTCCACATCATTTTCGTATCAAGTTCGGGAATATAAGTGATACAAATCGAAAAACACTTTTTTCTTTTACCTCGAGGCAATCCTGACGAAATCAAAGCAAAGTCCTTTATCGGAAACTGCAGATTCCATCATAGATGTCATTTTCGAAACGGATGGGTTCAAATATCATTCTCTTTTCTTTCGGCCAATGTAAAACAAAATATAACTGGACAAGAAGAATGCAAGAAGAAAAAGGAGTGCGGTAGGTATTCCGGAAAGGAAGGCAGTCTTAAATCCCGATTGAAGCAGTGACAGAATTCCACCGGCAGCAAAAGAAAGAACAAGACAACAGAATGAGGGAACAATAGAAAAAAGATAGATAGATTTTTTCGTCATTCCCAAAGAATACATGAGAAAGAAATCATGATGATGTCTCAGAAGAAGGAAATAATACATGTTGAGTTCGAAGAAAAGAAGAATGACAAAAAAGAAGACAAACAGGATGGAATAGGTGAAAGTATTGCTATATCCAGAAAAAGACAAATTCTGATAGGCCGTATAGTCTTTATTCTGATCCATGTAATTCTGCTCTACAGCAATATGATGCGTATAAATATAGAATGCCTTTTCAGGGATTCTTCTTTGTGTAATGACAACCATTGCTGAGTGTTTCGAAATTACTTCATATATTTTTTTCATGGAATAATCGGAAAGAACAATGTAATCCTTCAGCTTATTTTCCTCTGGCGCGTTATCAAGAAGCACAGTATCGACTCCCTTTGGAAATAGCGCGTTATAATCCACAATAAAGCTATTAGATTCAGCATTGTATAAAGGCTTCATGAAAGAATCAACATGGCAAGACGAATACATAGATTTATCCGAAACATAGAAGGTATCATCTTTGAATTCCAAATCTTCATAAGAAGGATGCTTCTTTTTAAAATAAGAAGCCGAAAACAGAAATTGATAATTAAACCGCATGTTACTGGCTTTCTCTTCTTTTGTCGATTCATCCGAATCATAATACAAAGATTGAACGATTTGGTAAGAAAAATTATCTGATTTTGAATACTTAAATAAAAAGTTTTCCGAAATAGTATTATCGATGATGATATCGTATAATTTTACGTCGTTCTTGATTAGCTGATGATTCTTGATCACAGTTTTGGAATCAAAGTTGACATTATCGTACCTGTCATATGTGGCTTGGTTGCAATAGAGATTATTATCATCCTTAATAGTTCTATAGCCTAAAATCAGAGGATTGGATCCGCAATCATAATAGCAATCCTCACCGAATTCCGAAAACAAATCGTCATTCGTCAAATTCTTATTATCGGAAAGGATTATGTATCCTTTATCCTTCATTCCTTGAGCCAAATTGAAATAACAGTCATTTGCCAAAGCAAAGCAACTGATAAAGACAAAAAATGAGAACAAGGCGGTACAAAGAAAGTGAAAGAATCCAGATACAAGCTTTGATTCTAGGAAGGAAATAGTCAATCTCCGTCTGTTAAGTCTGCATTCCTTATTTTTGACAGCTACTGAATGTTCGATTTTCCTTTCCTTGATAAGCTCGACTTTTTTATCTTGAAAAAGATAAATTTGATCCGCATACGTGTCAATAAGAACATCATGGGAAACAAGAACAACAAGATTTGTCTTAGATAGTTCCAAAATCCGTTTGATGATTTCTTTTCTATGTGCTTCATCCAAAGAAGAAAGAACCTCATCCAGAAAATAGATTCTCTTTTTAAGTTTTAATGCTTCCTCTAATACAGCAATTTCCTGTTGACCCTGAGATAGTTCCTGAATTCCTGTCCTTCCTTTCTTCTTTTCCTTAGAATAGATTCCCTGATTCTTTTCGACCGAAAGAAAAGAAATAAAATTCTGCTTTTGAAGAATATAACAAATATTGTCCCTTCTGAACTTTGATCTTATCGCATCCGATTCCTTCCGATAATCTACTCCATCGACCAGAACTGTGCCTTCATAATCTGTGTCGATAAAAGAGAGCATATTGAAAAACGTCGTCTTACCGCATCCGTTTTCTCCTTTTATAACGATAAGGCCTGTGGAGGGAAAACGTATTTCTTTTGTTTCGAAAAGAAGCTTATCACCAAACGTTTTCTTTATGTTTTTAATTTCTATCATGATTTAAGTCTGAGAAGGATATCTCCCTGCGCCATAGATTCGAACTTATCCAAATATGTCGTTGATCCATGATACGTATCCATTTTCAAATTGATTCGGATTGTATCAGGTAATTTATTGCTTTCTACTGCAAAACAACCATAGAAAGTAAAATTAAATGGTTTATCGTCGTCTTTTCCGTTTGTACATGGCCCAGAATACAATCCATTATCTATGGATGTAAATTTTTCTTCATATTTACCATCTTTCTCGATTATTTCAACTTTTGTATTATATTGGTATAATTGATCGAACTCTATCGTTTTGTTATTAGAGACATTTATTGTCGGAGTTTCCAAAGCAACCAATCTACTATCCATCTCTTTTAGCAAATTAAAATCATCATTTATTTCAAGCGCACTATTATAATATGAATTTGTGTATAAATTAGAACAATCTTGAAACTTGCCTCCTTCAAAAGGAGCCAATACGACGTCTACTCGGTTATAAAAAGATTGCTTATCGTTATCTGCCGAAGATAAAGAATACTTGCTATCATGGGGATCAACACCACGCAAATATTTAAAATCTCTAGTAGCATAATGCGAATCATAACTAGGGCACTGATAACTATTCCCTGTATATTCAAGCCCATCAAAAACAGCATTTATGTCAATATAATTCAAAAATCCAGAATGACAACCATCAAACCAATTGCCAATACCACCTTTGTATTGAACTCTGTTATTCACGTAAATATCAGCTTGATACAGCAGAACATAACCAGGATGATAAGTTGTAATCAATTCGGTAGGTTTATACATTTGATAAAGCTCATAATTAAAAGTAAGAGAAGCAACTGGCAGTTTCTTTACATTAGATAATGTTGTTATTTTTTTACTTGAAAATCCTACAATTTGTTTTTTGCACATGATAGAACCATGTTTGATTTTAGAAGATGCATAGATAAAATTAGAAGATGAGGCACTCATCAACAAAACCGATAAAGGCAAACAAGTCACCTTCTTCGTTATTTTCATTTTCATTCCTCCCTTGATATTATCATTTTACATCAATAAAATATTCGAAAGAGGCACAATATCAATGAAACCGTGTCAACATATCAGTCATAGATATCTTGAAACAAAAGAGGATATTTTCCACTATCTTGTCAACTATCTTCAAAAACACAATGAAGAAAGTATCAGCGTCAGCAGAATCTCAAAAGAAGTAAAGATTCAAAGACATACCTTCTATCATCATTATAAGAACTTAAGCGATCTTTATATTGACTTCATCCGTTTTGTCCTTGATGGAATGATTGCATTTATGAACAAAGAGAGAATAATCGAACCAGAAATGAGACTTGGGTATTATCTCGATTATCGTTTTATGAACAAAGATATGATCATCTCCGTCCTGAAATTGAAACAATACAAGGATTTCTATTATTCTTCTGTCCTCAAGGAAATCTTCAAATTTTCTTCCTTATCTGATTTCCAATCTCGGATTCTTATCCATTTTTTAAAAGAAATAGATAATGATTGGTTAGGACAAAACAAGAAATTATCCTCTTCTTCAATTTATGGATTCATGAAATATGTTCTTGAGAATCTATAGTACCAATCATGCACTTTAATTTTATAGTCATTCATTAAAATTCAAGAGATATGTCATTCTTACGGACACACGCAACTTCTGTTATATCGGAAGTTCTGACCTATAAAGTCACATTCATTATTCGTCGCTATTTCTATGGATTTTATTGTCACAGGTCTCATCCCTTTGTACCCCGTCTTTCCATTCTAAATATGATAGACTAACATTATCCCGATTAATTAGAGGCTTACAAAATGAACAAACTAAAAAAACTTTTCCTCTCTTACCTATTCAAAAAAGAAATCGGATTCGATATTCTCTCCTGTATCATCCTTGCCTTGATGAACTATTTTCTCATGTGTCTTACCTATGACAAGAGCAAATTAGATTCTTTGTCCCTGGAAGACAGCTATACTTATAGTATACTTGGGTTGAATGGAATCACAATACAGTCTTACTTTTTCCCTTTTATAGTACTAATATTCGTGGTTCTTTTTACTGAAATCCTGTATTCCTTTCTTTCGCTTTCAGCTATACAAGAGAACTATTTTTTGCTTAAAATCAAAGGATATAAGAATATAAATAGGACGATATCCTTGTTCCATCTTTTAAAAAACATCTTTGTATGTTCTTTTGCGCTTTTGATTTATACAATTCTATATGTTATTCTGAATTCAATTTTTAAAACGGCCATTCCTATCTTCACTTTCTCCGTTTCAACAATCTATCTTGCTTTTGCTTATCTACTCTACAGCCAGTTCGTATATTTGATTCTTTTGAAACTGAAATCAAAGCCGCGACAGTTCCTTAAATTTTTAAGGAAGAAATACTAAAAACAAATCCAGCCTATCTTTGAAGGAATATCAAATGAAAAACCATTTCCGTCGTTTTTCTAAAGTTTGAAAGAATTCAGGAATGGTATAAGGACAGAAAAGATAAAATCAATCAAACTAGAAAAAGACTATGACTTCGGCTTTTGGCAGTCGAATTGTTCACAGTCTTTTGTTTCCATTTGGTGGAGATGACGAGAGTCGAACTCGTGTCCGAACAAGAAATCTACCCTAGGACTACAGTTTATCTTGTAATTGATTTCGAAATCCTTCGGTTACAAGCAACCAACAGAATTCCTATCTTTCCTGATTAGTCATAGTCTTTGGAAAAGAAGCAAAGGCCATAACTTTTGTTCTTTAAGAGCAATATAGAATGAACAAAAGAGATTCTAGATTGCCGCACGATGCGGGTTTATAAGCCCGAAAAAGTTAAAATGACTGATTAAGCAGCCATGGCGACCATATTGCAGGTCGGAACGTGCATCATAACTGGTTTATTGGCACTTGTAATTGTGTCGGCTGTTAAGGAAGCCACTCCACTGCCCCAAAATGTCCTTCTCGCCCGTCGAAACCGGAACATCCCCATTTCTTCAAGCTAAATTATTATAACGACTGAAATAATTGAATTCAAGGACCATAATAAAAGACTGCCTAGGAAAAATCCTAAGCAGTCTTGTTTTTGACTAATTTCAGTAATTAGTACTGATATTTGCCTTCAGCTCTGATAGCGGCCTGAGCAGCAGCAAGTCTGGCACCAGGGACACGGAACGGAGAGCAGCTGACATAATCCATACCAACATTGTGGAATTCAGCGATAGATTCTGGATCACCACCGGCTTCACCGCAGACACCGCACTGAAGATCCGGATTGGCAGCCTTGCCTTCCTTGACAGACATAGCAATCAATCTGACGACGCCATCATGATCAATAGTCTTGAACGGATCGAAATCAATAAGGTTTTCAGCAAGATATTCTTTGATATAAGAAGAATAATCATTTCTGGAGAAGCCAAATGTGAACTGAGTAAGATCGTTGGTTCCATAGCTGAAGTATGCAGCATCTTTACCGATATCGCCACCAGTAAGAGCAGCACGTGGAGTCTCAACCATTGTACCAACAATGTACTTCATCTTCTTATCATAGTTGGATTCAGCAATGATCTTGTCGGCAACATCAGAAACAAGTTTCTTAACAAACTTGAATTCTTTAGCAGCAACAACCTGAGGAACCATCATAGAAGCAGTGATATGAACTTTCTTACCACCCTTGCTTAATTCTTCCTCAGCTCTTAAGGCAGCCTTAATGACAGCTTCAGCCTGCATCTTTCCGATTTCCGGATAGACAACGTCAAGACGGCATCCACGTAAGCCCATCATCGGGTTTGTCATATGGAGTTCAGTAATTCTATGCTTGACTTCTTCGACAGTCTTGCCGGTCTTCTTGGCAAGATCAACGATATCTTCTTCCTTGGTCGGGAGATATTCATCAAGCGGCGGGTCAAGCAATCTGACAGAGAACTTGACATTTCCTAAAGCCAAATACATCTTGTAGAAATCGTCTTCCTGGAACTTTTCAAGCTGATCGAGATATTTGACTCTCTCTTCAGTGGTGTTGGCAAGAATCATTTCCTGCATGATGATAAGTCTATCTTTACCACGGAACATATGTTCAGTTCTGCAAAGACCAATACCCTTAGCGCCAAAACGGATAGCATTGGCAGCTTCTTCCGGAGTATCAGCATTGGCGTAGACGTGGATTCTGGCATACTTATCAGCCCATTTAAGGACCTTTACAAAGTTGGCATTGTCTCCACCCTCTTTGGTTTCGACAGCACCATCATAGATGACACCAGTAGAACCATTGATGGAAATGACATCGCCTTCTTTATATTTATGGCCACCCAATTCCATGGTCTTTTCAGCTTCATTGACCTTGATATCGCCACAGCCAGTGATACAAGTCTTACCAATTTGTCTTGCAACAACAGCAGCATGAGAAGTCATACCGCCTCTCATGGTAAGAACACCCTGAGCAGCGACCATACCACCTAAATCTTCCGGAGAAGTTTCGGCTCTGACAAGAATAAGTTTAGCATCCTTGTCTTTAGCAACAATCTTCTGAGCTTCTTCAGCAGTGAAGACGATGTGTCCGACAGCAGCACCCGGGCCAGCAGCATTTCCTCTTCCGATGACGACAGCCTTTGCTTCAGCTGCAGCAACGAAATTCGGATGTAAGAGCTGATCCAAAGATCTCGGATCGACTCTGAGAAGAGCTTCTTCTTCATTGATCAAGCCTTCCTTGACAAGGTCGGTTGCAATCTGAAGAGCGGCAGGTCCAGTTCTCTTTCCGTTACGGGTCTGGAGAAAGTAAAGAACACCATCTTGAACCGTGAACTCGAAGTCCTGCATATCCTTATAGTGAGCCTCAAGTTTCTTAGCAGAATCGACAAGCTGCTTGTAAATCTTCGGCTGCTGTTCCTTAAGGGCATCAATATGAAGCGGAGTACGGATACCTGCAACGACATCTTCACCCTGAGCATTAATAAGATACTCAGCAAAGATTTCATTCTTACCATCAGTAGGCTGACGAGTAAAACCAACACCAGTACCAGAGTTGTCATTCATATTACCGAAGGCCATCTGCTGAACGTTGACAGCAGTTCCCCAAGAATACGGAATGTTGTTCATCTCTCTGTAGAGATTTGCTCTTTCATTATCCCAAGAATGGAAGATAGCCTTGACAGCAGTCATAAGCTGATCTTCAGGATTGCTCGGAAATTCTTCATTGAAGGTCTTCTTATAATATGCCTTGTACTTAGCAATGAGTTCCTTCAAATCTTCGACCGGAACGTCCTTATCGTTCTTGATGCCCTTCTCAGCTTTGACAGCATCGAGCATGGCATCCATTTCATCTCTTGGCCATCCCTTGGCAATGTTGGTGAACATCAAGATGAAACGTCTATAGCAGTCATAGGCAAATCTTTCCTTGCCACTTTCCTTAGCCAAGGCTTCGACGGTTTCATCATTGAGACCAAGGTTAAGAATGGTATCCATCATACCCGGCATAGAAACTCTAGCACCAGATCTGACAGAAACGAGCAACGGTTTCGGACCTTTGCCAAATGTACGACCAGTTCTTTCCTGTAATTCCTTTAAAGCGACTTTGATCTGCTTCTGGATGTTAGCAGAAATCTTTCTACCAGCATCATAGTAGGCTGTGCATGCTTCAGTAGTGATAGTGAAGCCATCCGGAATTCTGATTCCGATGTGAGCCATTTCAGCAAGACCAGCGCCCTTGCCACCAAGTAACGGTTTTCCTAATCCATAACCATCCTTGAAAGCATAGACATACTGACCAGCAACATACTTTGTCTTGGAAGCTCTCTTCGTTGCAGTTTTCTTTGCAACCGGCTTCTTAGCGACAGTCTTTTTCTTAGTAGCCATTATTGCTCCTCCATTTTAAAAAAGATTAGACCGTTAATTATTCTAACATATGTTTCAAAGCATTGAGAAATAAAACTAGAATTTACTTTATTTTTTATTAAAATTTAATTGCTGATATTTCATTGTTTTCTCATAACAACTGAGATTAGAATCGAAAGAAAAGGAGAGTTGATTATGCCAAACGATAGCTTTACGTTTTATTGTCCGACCAAAATTTACTTTAGAGAGAATGGTTTGAATACAATCGGTGATATCATTGCAAAAGACTATGGATTCAAAAGAGTTTTTCTTGTCTATGGCGGAAAACATTTAAAAGACTCGAAACAATACGACATCATCTGTGAATCCTTAAGAAAGAACCAAATACATTTCATCGATTATGGCGGAATCAGTGCGAATCCTGATATCGAAGATGTCTTAAAAATGGTTTCCATGGCCAGGGCCTTTCAGCCCGAGCTCATTCTAGGCTGCGGCGGAGGTAGTGTTATCGATGCCGCTAAGAGTCTTGCGAACGGTTATTATTATGACGGAAATCCTCTTGATTTCAATAAAAGGATTTTAAAACCTTTACATGCATTGCCAATCGCTACTATTTTAACGATTGCCGCTTCCGGATCTGAAATGTCAGACTCTTGTGTCATTTCGGACCGCAAACATAATTTCAAGAATGGTTTCAATAGCGAAACAAATCGTCCTTTGTTTTCCTTATTGGATCCGACTTTGACTTACTCTGTTTCCCCTTATCAGACTTCCATGGGTATTATCGACATGTTTTGCCACACTTTTGAACGTTATTTTTCCTTGTCTCATCAGATTGAGCCATGCGATGAAATAGCCTTGGCGGTTTTGAAAGAAATCGTAGAAACTAGCAAAAACGTTTTTGATCATTTAGACGATTACGAAACAAGAAGGGCGCTGATGATTTTATCTACAGTTGCTCATAATGGGTTTACCAGTTATGGAAAATCCTTCTGCTTCCGTATCCATCAAGCCGAGCATAAATTATCAGGAGCTTATCCCCTTTTGACTCACGGTCAAGGGATTGCTTTATTGATGGTGGATTTTCTAAAAATAAACAAAGATAAAATCCAAGACAAGATCATTCATTTCGGAGGCATCGTATTCAACTTAAAAGCTTCAGATGTTGATACCGTTATCGAGACATTGAGAAACTGGCTCAACTCTTTCCCAATTTACCACAGCTTTTCTGAACTTCCCTTTGCAGTTTCAGATGACTTATTAGAAAAAGCTCATGAACTTTTGAAGATAAAATAGAACTGCTTGTATTATAATAGACACAGCTACGTGTGCTTGTAGTCAAACCATAGGAGGGCCTTTATGGCTGAAAAAACAAAAAAACAGGCAGATTCCGCATTACTGGATTTCAACGCCTCTTGGATTACGATGGTCATTTATATTGCCTATTTAGGTGGTATGATCTTCTTACAAAGATTTGTATTCAATTCAATTTTCTCTTCAGGTAACGAATTCAATTATTATGTCTTTATCATCGTTTCATTTTTGGTTGGAATTCTTCTTTCCTTATTTATTTATAACGGAAGTAAGATTCTTGGTGCTAAACTGAGCGGTTACAAAGTTGTTTACACAAAATTCTTAGGATTCACAATCGATAATTCAAAAGAAAAAAGACAAGTATCATTCAATATTATGGACATAGGCGATATGATGATGCGTTTTTCTCCAATTGACGATGATATCAAAAAGAATCCACGAAAGATTTTCTATTTTGGCTTAATAGGTGAAGCAATTCTCTTCGTTGTTCTTCTCATTCTGTTCTTTGTTTTAGGACTAAAGAAAGAAGCGAACATTACCTCCTTCATTGGATATATGTCGTTATTTGCAGGAATCTATAGTCTGATTATGGTTCTTTACGAATTCATTCCGTTCCGTCAAGATAAACCGACTGACTTCTTCAACCTCATGATGACAAAGACGGAAGAAGAAAAGGAATGTTTCAATATCTTTGCAGTCAATTTCAAAAGAGAACTTACTGGAGAAGATTTCCTTGTTCCTGATTATAACGAGTTTATTTCTTATTATCCAGTTCACACATTATATTATGTCTATCTGAATTATCTTTATGACAACGAATTAGAAAAAGCCGCTTCTACATTAGAAGAAATGAAGAAGAACATCAAAAAATTTGATGAAAATGAGAGATATCTTCCACAAATGGAATCAATGTATCTTAGATATTTGATTGAGGACGTTGCCGGAGCAGATAAAGTCTATCTTACCTTGAAAAGTGAAGATAAATCCAATATCATCCATCCTCAGGATTTAGGTGATTACCGAACCGCAATAGCAGTCTTCCATTACATTTCCAAAGACAATGATTCCTACAAAAAGGCGGTTTCCGACTTTGATAAAAAAGTCAAGAATTGCGTTCAAAGCAAACGTGTAGAAAAAGAAAAAGAATTATTTGAAAGCATGAAAGCTTCCATCGAAAATCAAAAATAAAATTGGTCGGAGAAAAATTTCTCCGACCTTTTCAAATCTTGCATGCCACTAACAGAAGTTGAGAAAGAAGAAATACCTTAAAGGCTTCCTGTTTTACAGGCTGATTCGGCGTTTTGGACACCTACTTATTTATTGACTTTAACCCGAAATTCATGATATTGATTGCAGCATTGATATCCCTATCATGCTTGCTCTTGCATTTGGGACATTCCCATTTTTTGATTCTTGGGTTCTTCAGAAGAGGATTCTTATATCCACACCTATTGCACACTTGTGAACTAGGATAATACGTTGAAACTTTAACCAACCTTTTTTGATACACTACTGCTTTATATTCAAGTTGTCGGTAGAATTCACTAAGACAGGCATCGTCATAGCTTCTCATACACCCTTTCCCAAAGGGATGATTTTTACCCGTTTTTCTAAGAGATCTAATGTCGAGTGCTTCGACAAAGATATAGTCATAGTTCCTAACAATACGTTTGGTTATCTGATGAAGAAAGTCAATTCGTTTGTTGTGTATCCTCTGATATAGGACTGCGATTTTCCTCTTTATCTTTTGATAATTATTGCTTCCTTTTTCTTTTTTCAACAATAAGCGCTGCAACGTTGATATTTTGCTCTTGTATTTCAACGAAAATTTCGGGTTTCTGATTTTTCTTCCGTTCGAAAATGTCAGCAAATCATGAATGCCGGCATCTATTCCTATTCTCTTATGAAGGGCAAGCGGTTTGGTCTTCCGATTTTCCGCTTCATAGGCAAACGAAAGATAATATTGTTTTCCATATTGGATGACTAGAGTACATCTCAATATGTTTAATTCTAACATTTTAAATCCTTTGACTTTTGCCTTCCCAATTCCATCTAACGGAACCCAGATATGGTCTATATCTTTTAAAAAAGTGTTGCTGTTATGGTCAACTGGTACTGGGATCGTGATTTTATTCTGACGATTATCCAGAAAGATAGGAGGCTCATTTGCATAATCGATAGAATGATAGAACTGATCGTATGCGTTCAGAACCACTAGAAATATTAGGTTCTGTTGTATCTTCACTAAAATCCTGAATCTTCTCATCTTCATAAGCCTGCGGATAAAATCGCACGTCTCTTTTTTGCTCGGTTTGTTCTGACAGCGATATCTTCCCAGCAGATAGCGATAGATGAGATTGGTTAAATAAACCTTCATTCTCTTATAGAAGCATGCGACTTTGATTTGGTGGTTGGTCAGATATAGTCTGACTTTTGCACCTTTGATGATTTTCATGGTGTCAAGTTTCTCCTTCTATAAAGAATGGACCGCAAGAAATTGGTTTGTCCACAAAAAATCATTTTTTATCTTATATATTTCATTCCACATCCATTGATCAGTTTCGCAACAATATCAGACGTTTTTCCGATAACATATAGATGAATTTCTCACTTATACAATTCTCGTTTTTCAAACACATTCTGCGAATCAACATCCGATCTTATTTTGTATCAGAACAAAACCGATGAATAAATCATCGGTTGGCTAGCCTGTGGGCTAGCCTTTT
>ERZ808240.1106-NODE-1106-length-34363-cov-4.002973_pt1 | contig 34363 bp, 21 predicted proteins | sample MGYA00521084_ERZ808240 | MGnify/ENA primary metagenome ERZ808240 (study PRJEB31516, sample SAMN03275571) | gut metagenome | biome: mammalia-associated habitat; material: feces | host: Papio cynocephalus | place: Kenya | collected 2012-08-06 ... | reverse complement strand
GACAGGGAGACATGTTTGACCACTACACCAATGGTCCGTCTTGCGCTTACGCGCGAGACATATTATCCAAATTCCAAAAGGGAATTTCAACAGCAAATTTCCGATTTCTCGACAAAAAAGGCCCGCGCCCGATTTTGGAAACGCAGGCCTACGCTTTCCTTCGGTCTTTGGCTTAATAATTGGCGACGGAGAGCTCGAAATAAGATTGGGGATGGGCGCAGACGGGGCAGATCTTCGGAGCGAATTTGCCGACGACGATGTGACCGCAGTTGCGGCATTTCCAAACGGCCACGTCCTTGGAGACGAAGACGACGCCTTCTTTGACGTTGGCAAGGAGCTTCTTATAGCGTTCCTCGTGGTGCTTTTCGATGGCGGCGACCATGCGGAATTTGGCGGCGATTTCCGTGAAGCCCTCTTCTTCGGCGATTTTGGCGAAGCTGGGATACATTTCGTTCCATTCGTAGCTTTCGCCGTTTGCGGCTTCCTGAAGGTTTTCCTCGGTGGATTTGATATCTCCGCCTTCGAGGTATTTAAACCACAACTTGGCGTGTTCTTTTTCGTTGTCGGCGGTTTCCAAGAACAAAGCGGCGATCTGCTCGTACCCTTCTTTCTTGGCTTTGGAGGCGAAGTAGGTGTACTTGTTGCGGGCCTGGGATTCACCGGCGAAGGCTTCCTGCAGGCATTTTTCGGTTTTCGATCCTTTGAGTTCCATTTTTAATCTCCTTTGAAACAATTCCATTATAGCGTCTTTTCGTTTTCCGTGTTTTGAGACGCTTGCTTTTCTTTTGGGAGGTAGGCGATGTATTCGATGTTCTCTTCTTCCGCGGAGTAATCCAGCATGAATTCGTAAACGGCGTCGCGGAGCTGCTTCTTCCGTTCCGGAATGGATTTCTTCATGTCGGGGTAGATGGGCCGGGAGATGTGAACGGTCATCTTGGGTTTGCGGTGCTTCGGGAACAAAAGGGGCTTCCGATAGGTGGTGCAGAAAGCGATGACGGGGGCGCCGAGAGTGGCGGGATAGATGAAGGAATCGTCGGGGAAGGGGCGGATGTGGGTGGAATAGGGCCAAATGTGCTTTTCGGGGTAGATGGCGATGGCCCTCTTTTGCCGGTAGCGGTACTTGATGGCTTCCTCGAATTCTTCTTTGTGGGCCAGATCGGGGACGGGCAAGCAGCCGAGCATCATGACGATGGTCTTCAGGAAAGGGATGGAGATGGCGTCCGCGTCGGCGATGACGTAGGAACGTTTCGGGTTGGCCAAGAAGCATTGGACGAGCCATCCGTCAGCGATTTGGGTGTGGTTTCCGTAATAGAAAACGCCGCGGCGGAACAGGGAGCGGGCGTTCCGCTTCCCTTTCACCTTTACGCCGTATCCGACTTTGCCGACCACCCAAAGGATCGGGAAGGCGATGAAGTAATAGACGAAGAAGGAAATGGCGGTGAAGAAGATGTTGTGTTTATGGAGGTAGCGAAAACGCTTGGGGAAATCCTTTTTCTTGATGGATGTCCCGGCGAAATCGTCGTTCAATGGGTCTTCGTAGTAAACGATTTTTGGTTTTTTCTTCATGGTGTTAATGCCGGATTCTATTGTAAGTTTTCTCCCGCATTTGGGCAATCGGGCACGAAAAAAGCGCCTTAGCGGCGCTGAATTCCTTGGTTGCGGGGGATGGCTTCGATCCATCGACCTCCAGGTTATGGGCCTGGCGAGCTACCGGGCTGCTCTACCCCGCGATATACGCTCCTTTAAGAGCAAGTAAGAGTGTACTCGCGATGGAACGGGTTTGTCAAACTTTTTCGCAGGGATTCTCCTTACCATGGGTTGGAATGGCGGAATCTGATCAAAGCTGCAGGCAATCCAAGGCCATCATAGCCACGAAGCCAAGCAGGAAGGACCAGACGCCGAAATGGTCATGGCCCTCGCTCGTCATCTCGGGGATCATCTCCTCGGCGATGACATAGAGCATGCATCCGGCGGCGAAGCAAAGGGCCCATGGCAGGATGCCTTGGATGCGCAGGGCGAGGAAAAGCCCCGCAAGGGCGGCGATGGGTTCGACGGCCCCGGAGAGGACGCCGAAGAGGAAGGCTTTTCCGCTGGAGCCGGTCTCCGTTTTGATGGGCAGGGAGACGACCGCCCCTTCCGGAATGTTCTGAATGCCGATCCCGATGGCAAGGAGCAAGGCCCCCATCAGCATCGAATCGGGGTTTTGGCTCGCCAAGGCGACGCCAAAAGCGATGCCGACGGACAGCCCTTCGGGCACGTTGTGGATCGTGACGGCCAAGAACATCTTCGAGGTTTTCCCCATCCTTTTGGCTGGGATCCCCTCCTCCTTCTTCTCCATGTCGTGGAAATGGGGGACGATTTTGTCGATCCCCCAAAGGAAGCCCGCGCCAAGAAGGAGGGAGATGGCGGCCACGGCGAAGGAAGGCATGTATCCCACCTCCGTTTCCAAAGCCGGCTTGATGAGGGAAAAGAAGGAAGCGGAAAGCATCACCCCCGCGGCGAATCCGTTGAAGACTTTGCCAAGGCGAGGGGAGATCTTCCTTTTTCCCAAAAAGAACACGGAGAATGCACCCAAGGCGGTGCAGAGGAAGATCAATGAGATGCCAATGAGCGGGGTTGTGATTCTGTCCATTTTCAAGATTTCATCCGAAGTTAATTTTTATTAACTATATGATACAAGCTAATTGGGAAATGAAAAGCCGCCCCGCGAGAAAGGGCGAGGCGGAGACGTGGTTTGGGCGTTATTGCTTCTTTTCGAAACGGTATAGCCGCGCGCCGAAGTCCAATATGACGGCGATGCCTTCATTGAGGCCGGTCCCGTTCCATTCTTGGGGCAGATACAAGGCGCCGGCGGAAAGGGCTTCGCCGGAAACATCCCCTTCGAATCTCTCCCCTTCCATCCCTTTGCGCTCGGAAAGGAAGTGGATGAGGGCGCCATCTTCTTTGACGTGGATGGGGGAAACCATGTTGACCAAACCGCCGAATTTCCGCAAATCGATGATCCTCGGGCGGACTTGGAAATGGTAAATAGCCCCTTTTTCTCCGTTTAGCTTAGGCAGCCTGCGATAGCCGGGGTTCGGGGTTTGGGCGAAGCGCACGCAGCTTACGAGGATCCTCTCCCCGTCTTGGAGGGATTGGAACAAAAGCTGCCCGGAGGGGAAATCCTGCAGAAGGCGGTACTCGCCGAATTGGCAGGTTTTCCGGATTTCTTTGTAATAGGCGATCTGGGAGCGGATTTCCTTTTCCTCCAGGGGGCTGAGCTCTTTGAGGTTGAGCTCATAGCCGAGGACTCCGAAGGAGGCGACGTCGAATTTGTCCGCGAAGCTGGTCTTCCTCAGGGTTTGATGGGACGTTTTGGCGGAGACGTGGTTGGACATCAAGCAGGGAGGATAGCCTTTGACCATGCCTTTTTGGATGATGGCGCGCGAGAAGGAATCGGTGTTGTCGGAGACCCATCCCGTATCGAAGAAGCAGAACATTCCGAGATCGTTCCTAGAGCCCCCGGAGGCGCAGTTCTCCATCCACAGGGCGGGGAATTTTTCGCGGATTCGCCTCAAAAGGGAATAAAGGGCCATGATGTAATCGTGGGCGTAGTTCCCCGATGGGGAGGGGGCGTCGGAGAAGGCGCGGTTGTAATCCCATTTGACGAAATCGACGACGCCTTCTTCAAGGAGGGAGCCGATTTTCTGAAACAGGGCGTCGGCGACTTCCTTTTTGGTGAGGTCCAGAAGGAGTTGGTTCCTCCCTAGGCTAGGGGAAATGCCGGGGGAGGAGATGGCCCAATCCGGATGGGCGAGGAAGAGCTCGCTGTCGGGGGATATGGCCTCAGGCTCCAGCCAAAGGCCGAAAAGCATCCCTTTTTTGTGGACGAAATCGGAAATCCCCCTTAGGCCATGGGGCAATTTCTTCCGGTTGGCTTCCCAATCGCCCAAGGAGCAGCGGTCGTTGTCCCTTTTCCCGAACCAACCATCGTCCAGGACGAAGCATTCCACTCCCAAGGAGGCCGCTTTGCCGGCCAAGGAGCGGAGCTTGGGTTCGTCGAAATCGAAATATGTGGCTTCCCAATTGTTGTAGACGATGGGCCGAGGGATGCCGACATGGGATTCGGGGAGGAGGCAGGAGCGGATGAAGCGATGGAAGGAGGAGGTCATCTCCGATTCGCTATCCCCATGGGACAAAACAGCAAGCGGGGAGGAGAAGCTCTCCCCCGGGGCGAGGGGGTAAAGGAAATTCTCCGAGTCGATGCCGCAGGAAATGCGGGCGAAGCCCATCGGCGAGGTTTGCAGGATTTCTTCGTGATCCCCCGAGTAAAGGAGGTTGAAGCCGTAGCATTCCCCGCTTTGGGCTTGGACGTAAAAGAAGGGGTTGTGCAGATCCGAGGAGGATCCGGCGCTGGAATGGAGGGAGGTGATCGCAGAGGTCAGGGGGATGCTTTCTTCGTGGAATTCGTCGATCCACCCGCCGCGGAAGATATGCAGAACAAGCGTTGGGTCAAGCAAAGAAAGGGAGAAGGAAGAGAAGCGCCGGATGCGGTAGGAGAAGGTCCCTTCGTTGATGATTTTCGCATACCTGCCTAAGACGTTTTGCCCTTCGAAGGTCAGATAATGGAGCTCCAATTTCAGGGAGTTTGCCTCGTCTTCCAGGGTCAATATGAGCTCTTGCTCGACGTTCCTAGGCCAGGGATACCCTTCCGGGGGGAGAGGGCGATCTTCGATGCGAGAGGAGGATAAGCGGAAGTCCACGGGGGTCGGACTCCCCCCTTCCAAAAGGAGAGATGGGGTCAGGAAATCCCCTTTGGTTTGGGTGGAGGTTTCCAAAGGAAGGAAGGAAAGCGAACAGGAGGGCTCCTCTTTGGAGTAGCATACGGCCCGACCGGGAAGCAGGGTTGGGCGGAAAAGCGACCCTGCTACGCCATCCCCGATGGAGCTTCCATAATAATCGAGGATCGGCTTCCCAATGGGGAGGAGGCTGATCAAATAGGAAGAAGTCCCGAAGGAAAGCAAATAGGAGCGGTCTATTTTTTGGATCATGGCCATAGTGTAGCACCTTTTCTTTCTAGGAAAGAAAAACAAATCCTCTTACAATTAGGGCATGGCAAAGCAGCAATACATCAACTTCGATTGGTCTTTCTTCCCCGGTTATGAGGAAAGCTATTTGGATTCGATGCCTCCCCAGGCGATCAAGGTCGATCTGCCCCACAACGTGAAGGCGCTCCCCTACCACTACTTCGATGACGACGAATACCAAGGGCTTTTCTACTACGAGAAGATCTTCGACGATGAGAACCCATGCTTCCCGGTGAAGTTCCTTCATTTCGATGGGGTCATGCTTCAGATGCAGGTTTACCTGAATGGGATGAATCTGGGGCATTTCGTCTCCGGATACCTCCCCGTGGACATCGACGTCAGCAAGCTGATCAAAGAAAAAGGCAATCGTTTGCTCGTCATCGTGGACAGCCGCGAGGACAAAAGCATCCCGCCTTTCGGGGATTTGGTGGACTACATGACCTTCGGGGGGATCTATCGGAAGGTCAGCCTCATCTCCCACCCCTCTTCCTACGTCTCCTCTTTGTTCATCAAGGCGGACATGGATGGGCATTTGGAGGTGAAGACGAGCCTCGCCAACCCGAATCCCGAGCTGAAGGTGAGCCATATCCTTTACCGCGGGGATAAGGTGGAAGCGGAGTTCTTGGGAGAAGTGTTGGACCTATCCTCGCCCCATTTATGGACCTTGGACGACCCCTACCTCTATACTCTGAAGACGATCTACGGGGACGATGAGAGGATCGACAACGTCGGCTTCCGCAGCGCCGTCTTCACCCCCGAGGGTTTCTTCCTGAACCGCGTCAAAACCAAGATCATCGGAGTCAACCGGCATCAGACCTACCCCTATTTCGGGGCCGCCGCGCCGGATTCGCTGCAAAGGGATGATGCGAATATCATCAAATTTGGATTGGGCGCCAATTTGGTCCGCACCTCCCACTATAGCGACGACGAATCCTTTTTGGACCAATGCGACCGCATCGGGCTTCTTTTGGTCGATGAGGTGCCGGGCTGGCAGCACATCGGGACGGAGAAGAAATGGCGCGCCCAGTTGCGCGATTTCTGCTACCGCATGATCCTCAAAGAAAGGAACCACCCTTGCTTGGTGGCCTATGGCCTGCGCGTGGATGAGTCCAAAGACGACCACGAGCTCTATTCCTCTTTGCAGCAAATCAAGAAAGACCTCGATCCCTCCCGCCAATCCTTGGGCGTGCGCTGCTTCAAGCATTCCGAGCTTCTGGAGGACGTCTATGCCTACAACGACTTCGTCTGCGCCGGTTTGAGCAAGGGCCTCGACGACCCGAAGACCTACGTCAAGGGCAAGCACCCCGTCTTGGTCAGCGAGAACATGGGCCACACCTTCCCCACCAAGCAAGCCGACACCAACGCCAAGCGCTTGGAGCACGCCCTGCGCCATGCGCGGGTTTTGGACGATTCCTTCTCCCACCCCAACCTCTGCGGCTCGGTCGCTTGGTGCGCCTTCGATTACAACACCCATAAGGATTTCGGCTCCGGGGACCGGATTTGCTACCACGGCCTCTCCGACATCTTCCGCCTCCCCAAATACGCCGCCTTCCTCTATGCCTCGCAGACGCTGCCCAACACCTTCTTCGTCGCGGGGAACCTCGATTTGGGCGAAGAGGACGGGAGCTACCTCCGCTTCCCCTACGTCTTCACCGACGCCGATTACGTCGAGCTTTACCACGGGGACAAATTCGTCGGGCGCTACTACCCGGACCGGGAGGAGTTCCCCCACTTGCCCCATCCCCCTGTGAAGGTCGACGACTTGCTCGGGGCCTCCGTCCTTTCCTTGGGCTTCACTGAGAAAGAAGCCTCCGCTTTGCGCGGCCCGGTGATGAAATACGCCTGCAAAGGCCCCGCTTCCCTATCCTTGAGCGAAAAGCTGACCCTTTACCGAATCGTCAAAAGGCATTTCGCTTCCTTCGAGGAGGGAGCCGCCAAGATCCAGGATCTGATGCTGGGCAGAGGCGAGAAGGAACGCCCTTTCCTCTTCCGGGGATATAAGAACAAGACCCTCTTCGCCGAGAAGGCGGTCTGCATGTCGCGGAGCTGGCATTATGAGCTGAGCTCCAGCGCCTCTTCCTTGAAAAACGGGGCCTCCTACGACGCCCTCCGGGTCTCGATCCGGAAAGTGGACCAAAACGGGACCCCCATGGCCCAGGGCAACGACGTGCTCCTTTTGGAAGCGGAGGGCCCGATCCAGATCATGGGCCCGAGCCGGGTGGCCCTCGTCGGCGGGGGCATCTCCGTCTACCTGCGGAGTCTCAGGGTCGAGGAAAAGCAAAAGGCGGCTTTGAAGATCTACGCGCCCGATCAGGAACTGTCCTTCGACTTGGAAGTCGAATGAGCAAACGAAAAGCGGGGAGGCACCGGCTTCCCCGCTTTGTTTTAGGCTTGTTGGCCCTGCTCGTCTATTTTGTGCCGTTGTTCGAGCTCCTTGACGATGGATTCTTCCATCTTGTCGTCGACTTTGAAGCCGAAGCGCATCAGGCAATAGGCGACGATCGTGCAGGCTAAGATGGTCCCGATGATGATGAAGCCGAACAGGCTCAATTGCTGGGTGGTGATCTTGGCCCCTTCCGCGGCGATGATCTGATCGCGGGCGGCCTCATCGATCGCGTTGGAGTTGAAATCGCCTTCGCCGTTGGAGATCGCGTTGATGAAGACCGAGGTTCCGGTGGCGGCGAAGACGGTCCACTGCAATCCGCGGTTGAGCCCGGAGGCGAGCTTCACGTCGAGGGGGCGCCAGGCGAAGCAGATGGCTTCCTTCCTTTGGCCGTATTTCCACTCGTTGTAGTCGATCGCGTTCTGAAGCAGGACCAGTAGGGCGAGGTAGAAGATGCCGCTGGCGCCGAAGAAGAAGAAGGCGGAGACGTAATACATCCACATGCTCCCGCCCAAGATCCAGAGCATGTTGTTGGGGTCGGGGGTGTTGTAGGCGATGGGATGATCCCCGAACAGGGGGAAGGCGATGAAGAGGAAGCAAAGGTAGCCGGCGACGATGATGGCGGCCATCGAGGTGAGGATGGCACGGGTCGACATCTTCTTCCGAAGCAAGGGGTAGAGCAATTGGGACAGAACCGTGGAGAGGATATAGACGGCGAGGACCCCGGTGGCGACTAAACCGCCTTTGCTTCCCCCGTATCCGAAGATCATGTAGAAATAATTCTGCCCGATGCCGGTCAAAATGAATTCGCCGAACTGGAAGAGCAAAAGGGCAAGGACGACGTAGAGGAGCTGGTGGTTTTTGATGACGACGCGGAAGAGGTCCAAAATCGAGGAGGATTCGGAGATCTGCTCCTGGGCGGAGTCGCGCCGCTTCTCCTTGCAGAGGAAGTAAACCGCGAGCTGGGAAGCGAGGAAGACGAAGGCGACCGCTGAGCCGATGAGGGCGTAGATGGAGGCGGTCGAAAGCGGGATGAGGCCCGGGAGGAGGAACATGCAGAGGGTCATCACGGCGGTGCCGATGCTGGCGGCGACGGTGACGTTGGTGGTGATGCGGGCCCTTTGCTTGGGATCGTTGGTGAGGGAGGGGAGCATTGACCAATAGCCGATGTCGTTCATGGTGAAGCAGACGTCCCAAAGCAAATAGCAGACGATCATGAAGGCCACATACCCCCACCCGTCCCCGCCGACCATGAATAAGGGGATGAGGAACATCAGGGCGACGGTCAAGGCGTTCCCGATGGCCCCTAAGGCGATCCAGGGGCGGTATTTTCCGCTTTTCAGGTGCACTTTCTCAATGACGAAGCCCATGATGGGATCGTTGAGGCCGTCCCATATCAAGCAGATCATCATGGCGATGGTGATGACGCCGTACTGGGCTTTGAAGGTCGCGGGGTCGGAGGACAACACCCCGGCGGTGATCGCGTATTGCATCAAGAAGGTGCCGATCATCGTGTAGCAGGCATCGCGGAAAATGCCGGACCAAGGATAAAGGATCCGGGTCAATTTGGGGACGCGGTCCCCCTGAAAGGTCCTTTCCGAAAAAAGGGCCCCTTTCTTGCTGTTTTTCATTGGTTCTCTCCTAACTGAAAAGTGCCATTAATTATAAGTTGTAAGCGCTCTCTTGCAAGAAGAGAACGAAAAAACCGCCCCGAAGGGCGGCGAAGCTCAAATGCGGCTATGGGAGGCGATGACTTGGTAGAGGTTGCAGCAGGCGGCCTCTTTGGGGTCGCCCTCTAGGCTCATCGGCAGGATGTCCTCCTCCAGTTCGGGGAGGGAAGAGACTTCCCCGGAGATAAATTCCTCCAGGCGGCGCTTGGCCTCAAGCAGCCGCTCTTTCATGCCGCCGAAGCGGATCTGAAGCACCTCCAGGCCGTTTGGCTTGTTTTCCTTCATCCAGCGGATGCGGGCTTTCTCTTTGAAATCCTCAAGGCGCGCCAGGCATTCCCGGATCTGAACCAAGCAGGACTGAAGCATCCCCTCTTCTTTGGAACGGTAGGCTTTGCGGAGGTTGACTCCGAGGGTGAGCTTTGCCTCTAGAAGCGCGCAGAGGGAGGAAAGCTCTTCGAAGAGGTATTCAAACCCATGGTTCCGAGGGGCCATCCCCTTCAGCTTGGCGGCGTATTCGGCGTAGAGCTTTTCGTCTCCCTCCACCACTTTGCCGTCGGCCAAGCCGAGGAGGGGGTCGGAATAGAGGAAGTATTTGCTCGGATTGACGACGAAATCGGCTTTGGGGGAAGCGCTGAGGCGATTGGGGCAATCCAAGAAGCGGAAGTCGGAGTAATGCAGGGTGGGGAACATGGCGTCGAAGTCTTTTTCGATTTGCTTTTCCTCTTCGATCCCGAGGGCGATTTCCCGGGCGTAGAAAAGGGAAGGCAAGGCGGAGAAGAGGGAGCATTCGGCCCCGTCGTCCCCCCAAGCGGTCAAGAAGACGTTCTCGACGCCTTTCTTTTTGGCGGCGCGCAGCCCTGCGCGAAGGGTCTTCTCGGCCACGGCGAGCAAAGGGGCGTAGCCGACCCAAGTCCAAACCCCGGCGGCGAAGAGGACTTCCCCTTGGGAAATCTTCCGATGCAGGTCGATCATCTTCTCGTAGAAAGCGGGGTCGTCGTGGTAATAATCCCAATACACCTGTCCCACGTCGCGGGGGACTTGCTTGAGCTTCTCCGGATCGAGCTTGGCGTTTTCCTCGTAATACTCCCCGCCGCTGACGAGGCGGAAGAACATATCCGACCACATCATGGGCTGAAATCCGTGCTTCTTGGCGATTTCTTGGACGCGGGAAAGGTGCTTGACGAAGATCTCGGTGCGGTCATGGAACCCGTGGAGGTCTTTGTATTTCCCTAGCCCCAGCATGTGGGCCTCGTCCATTCCGATGTGGACTTTCCGCGAGGCGAAGCTTTCTTCGATGCTCTGGAAGAGGCGGTCGATGAACTCATAGGTCTTTTCCTCCTCGGCGAGCAAAATGTCGTCGAAGTCGCGGATGGATTGATAGGCTTCGTGGCGGAAGATGGCGTTTAAATGGGCCAGGGTCTGGATGCAGGGGATGACTTCGATGCCGTAATCGGAGGCGAAGGAGACGATTTCCTTGATCTCCTTTTGGCTGTAGCGGCCCCGAAGGGAGCCGAAATAAGGCTCGTTGGGGACTTCGTAGGTGTCTTCGGTGTAGAGCAAAAGGGCGTCGTACCCCATCTTCGAAAGCATCGGGATGAGCGTTTTCAGCGAATCCAGGGTCAGCACTCCGTTGCGGGAGCAGTCGGCCATCAGGCCGAAGGATTGGTAGCCTTCCATCGGTTTTCTCCTCGTTTTTGGAAACGATTAGTCAAGTATACCAAGTTCCTTCAAAAAAATGAGGGGGGTCGCGCTCCAACCATGGCATAAGCTTCCGGCCCCGGAGAAGTCTCGCCATCCTTTTTCGGTTTCATAGAAGGAGGTCGCCCCTTCTAGGAGCATCCTCCCCCACGTCGCCTTGATGTCGGCTAAAACATAGGGGGCGTTGGCTTTGCTTTGGTCGAGCAAAGCGCGGTAGAGGATGGGCTTGTTGGGCAAGGCGGCCTTGCGAAAGGGGGATGATGGATCCATCAGCTCGGAAGATAGAAAAGGGGCATCCGCCTCCTCGGCGTATCCGACAAGCAGGGATAAAGCGTTCCCGTATTGAGAGAAGAAGGGGCGGGTTTGGCTGTGGGCGAAAGCGTGCCCTTTCCGAAAAAGCCTACGAGCGCCATCGATGTTCCGGGAAACGAAAGAGGAATGGTCTTCCTCCGCCCCCAAAAGGGATTGCAGATAAGAATAAGAAGGCAGGGTCCACAGGAACAAAGCGTTTTCGATGAGGTCGGGTTCTTTCTCTTGCTCCCCGCCCAGATTCCCATCGAGCCCCTCCGCCCATTCGTAGAAGTTCCAGGCCCCCTCGCTTTGGAAGGGGATCAGCAATCCATCCCCCCGGTCTTGAGCAAAGAAGGCGCCCATGATCCTTTGAATCGATGGGTAAGCCTCCCGAAGGAAGGGAACGTCCCCGGTGCTGCGGAGATAGGCTTCGACGGCTTTGACGAAATACAGGGAAAAGCAAGGAATGAACAAGGGGACGGAGGAAGGCGCGCAAAGGGGAAGGAGGCCATCCTCCCTTTGCCCGCGATAGAGCAAGGAAAGGCTGGAGCGGATTTGCTCCTTGTTGGCGAAGCAGCATAGGCCGGAGAGGATTTGGTTGTAGGAATCCATCGCGTAGAGGCATTGCTCCCGGGAGGGGCAGTCCTCGTAATGCTCGTGGTAGCAGCAAATCAGGGTGCGGACGCAGGTGAGGGCGATGGATTGGAACAAGGGATCTTCGGAATGGAGGGGGAGGACCTCAAAGGGGTAAACGACCTCTTGGATGCCGATGTAGCCAATCCCCAAATCCTCTTCGGCGAAGACCTCCAAATAGCGGCACCCCAGCCTGCGGAAGGTGGAAAGGAAGCGATTGTCCCCCGCTTTGGCGCGATAGGAACAGGAAAAATCATCGTTCCCGGGGCATCGCAGCAAAGGTTTCCCTTCTTCGGAATGCTCCGAGTAAACGAAGAGGATTTCCTGGGCTTTCGGGCTGGAGAATTCCAAATCCAAAAAGCCCACGGTTTCCTTTCCCAAATCCAAAAGATAATGGCCTTTGCCAAGATGCCTCCCCTTGCAAGGGGACCTGCCTTTGAGCAGGCAATGGAGGTTTTCCCGAAGCGAAACAAGGGACGAATCTTGGATGAGGAAGCTTTTCCCCCACTTCGTTTCCTCCTCTTCCGCCTCGTAAGAAAAAGAATAGCCCAGCTGAGGGGAGATGGCTTTCCTTTGGTGGGACCGGTAATGGGGATGGGGGCAGGAAAGGGTTTCTTCGCTGCTTTTGGCAAGGACATCCCCTTTTTCGCCGAGGAGGGCGAATTTGAGTTTGGCTTTCCCTTTGCAATAGCTGGAAAACCCTTCCGCGCCGAAATAGTAAAGCTCCAGGAGGAGTTCGTTTTCCCCTTCCTGAAGGCTCACTTCCACCGCATCGGCGATCGGATGGGAGGGATAACTGGGGGAAAGGGAAAAGAAAACGAGCCTTCCGTTGAGGGTGGCGCTTACGTCGGTGTCGCCGGAAAGAAAAAGCTTCCCCTTTTGCTTGGGGCAGGAAAAGGAAGCGCGGAAAAGGGAGTATTCGTCCTCTTCCCCGCTTTCTTTGAAATAGATCCAATCCGCGGCGAGAAAGGAAGGGGGGAGGGTTTGGCCGCTCACCATTTGTTGAAGACTTTCTCAGCGAAGCCGGGGACGTCGGAGAAGGAAATGGCCTCCCCATCCAAAAGGAAGGATCCGGAGAAGAGCCCGAAGACTTGGTGCTGGTTGGAGCGGAGAAGAAGGACGTCGGTATCGCTATGGCGATCATAGAGGGGGTGGAAGCGCAGCTCAAAGGAGTCCTCCTTGAAGCGGAAGGTCCAATCCTTCATGAAATCGTCCCCGCCGGAGGAGGAGATGGGGATGTCGAAGGAAACCCGACCGAGCTTGATGGCTTTTTCGTCGTAGAAAAGCATGTTCTCAGTGGCTTTGGAGGTATCTCCGAATCCATAGCCGAGGTTCCAGCCTAGAAGGTGGCCGCCGGAGGAGGAGGAGACGGAGCACCAATACCAGGTGTTGCGGTAAGTCCACACGCCCCTGCCCCAATCCAAAACGCCGTAGGAATCGGAGTTGAAGTCAAGCATCCTCTCGCCGAATTTAGCGTACCCATGGGCCTTTTGGTTGTTGATCTTCTGGTTGTAGTAGAAATGTCCCTTTTTGGGGAAAGGGGTGGCGATGACCATGGAGTTCGGGCTGGTCTGCTCCAGGGTGATGTCGCAATGGAAGGGGGTGGAGAGCTTGTCCATGCTCCTAAGGAAAACAAGGAGCCTCCTTTTCCCATTCCCCAGATTCAAAAAGCGGAAGGAATAGCCTTTCTTGCGATCCTCCACCGCCACATCGCCTTCTTTGGAGGAAGGGGGGAGGTTGAATTTCCCAACTGTGAAGGGCACGATGATTGATTTGGTGACGTCGAATTTGGCCTTGAAGTCGAGGAAGGAGACGGAGAGCATCCCCATGTAGGAGTTGTCCGCGACCGTCAAAGCGACCCCGTAATCGGAGTTGCCGACGTAGTAATAATCCCATTCCTTCCGGCGCATCGCCCCGCCCTTGACGGCGGCTTTGTCGTAATCCTTGACGAGGGAAAAGGCATAGCCGGCCTGAACCAGGTTCCCTTTGGGGTCGAGCAAAGGGCCGGGGGTCAATTGAATCTGCTCTTGCATAGGACAAGTATAAAGCTTCTTTGGGCAAGAAAAAACGGCGTGAATCCCACGCCGCATTCCCTTTTGCTCAGCCCCGCTTCTCGATGGACGCGATCTTGGGGTCGGCCAAAGCGGCGGAGACGGCTTCCTGAATGGTGGTCTCCTTGGACTCGTGGCCGTATTTGTCGACGTCGGCGGCGTCGCGGACCTCATGGGTGAGGCAGCTCGGCCCCCCGATGCATCCCCCGGGGCAGGCCATGCCTTCGATGAAGTTGCCTTCGAGCCGGCCGGCTTTGTAACGGGTCAAGGCCATCTTGCATTGGTCGAGCCCAGAGCATTTGACGGGTTTGACCTGGAAGGGGATGCCCTGCTCCTTCAGCGCTTCCTCGACCGCATCGGAAAGCCCGCCGCTGCGGGCGAAGATCCTGCCGAAATAGGAGGCATTGTCCAGCGGCTTCCCTTCCAAGGAAGAGAGGACGATCCCCCGGGCGTCGATCAAAGCCTGCAGCTCTTCGAAGGTGATGACGCAGTCGACGTAGGGGGAGACTTCCGGGCGCTGGGCCTCCATCTTCTTGGCGATGCAGGGGCCGACGAAGACGGTTTTGCAGCTCGGGTCGAGCTGCTTGAGGTATTTGGCGATCGCGGCCATCGGCGAATAATTGTTCGAAACCTTCTGCCTCAGCTCGGGGAAGGCGCTTTCCACGTAGCGGACGAAGGCCGGGCAGCAAGAGGAGGTGCAGCTGCCTTCCTCCGCGAGGTCCTTGGCTTCGTTGAGGGCGACCAAATCGGCACCCAAGGCGGCTTCGATGACGTCGGTGAAGCCGAGCTCCTTGATCCCGGAGACGACTTGGGGGAGGGTCGCGTAATGGAATTGGCTGGAGATGGAGGGGGCCACGATCATGTAGGCTTTGTAGTTCCTCCCCTTCTCCGCCCCTTTGACGATGTCGATGCACTTCAGGATGAAGCTCTTGTCCATGATGGCGCCGAAGGGGCAGGCGTAGGAGCATTGCCCGCAGCGGGTGCATTTGCTCTCATCGATGCTGGTGATGCCATCTTCCCGGGGTTTGACCGCGTTGATCTTGCAGGCGGCTTCGCAGGGCCTTCTGCGGTTTAAGATGGCGCCGAACTGGCAGGATTTGGCGCACATGCCGCAGTTGACGCACTTGGTTTTGTCGATGACCGCGCGGTGATCCGGGCCGAAGCTGATCGCGTTGAGGCGGCAGGCTTGGGCGCAGCGATGGGCCAAGCATCCGCGGCAGACGTCGGTGACCTCCATCCCGCCGAAGGGGCATTGGTCGCAGGCGGCTTCGATGACTTCGAGGATGTTGGGGTTGTTCCGATCGCCTCCCATGGCGATTTTCACCCGGTCCTTGGCGATGGCCCTCTCTTTGTAGACGCAGCAACGCATCGAGGCTTTGGGCCCGGGGGAGATGAGGTTCGGGATCTGGTCTTTCTTTTCCTCCAGGGTCCCGTCCCAATAGTCTTGGGCGACCTCCTTCAAAACGCGGTATTTGAGCTGCTGCACCAAGGTATCGAATTTGAGTGGCTTTTCCATGTTTCTCTCCTTTTGCTTCAGAAATAAAGCACTTTGACTTCCTTGCCCATGTTCCGAAGCTGATGGGCTAGGTTGTCGATGATCTGCATCTTCATCTTGAAGGTGATCTTCCCTTGCTCCTCCTGGTGGGCGGGGTTGACCGCGCAGCCGACGTAGAAGGTGATGTCGGTCCCTTCCTGGAAGAGCAGGTTGGCCAGCAGGCTCGCCCCATCCTGGCGGTAGCTCCAGGTGAAGTAGGCGCCGTTGTCCTTTTGGTAATCCTGGGCCAGCGAGAGGACTTTGTTCAGGGTGATGACGCCCTCGGTGGCGAGGTCCACCCCTTCGATGAGCGAATAGGGCGGGATGTCGGGGTCCAGCGACTGCAGGTCGCCTCGGATGGGGACCCCAAGGTAATCGGCGACGATGCGGCAGGTTGTCCCGCCGCAGACCGCGTGCTTCCCGGGCAGGGCGAAGAAGGAAGAGAGCACTTGGCGGTCCTCCTCTTTCCGCGAGGAGGGCCCGACCATGAGGTTCACCTTCTCCTTCTCCCTCCTTCGGAGGCATAGGCAGGTCGTGTCGTCCCCCGGCCTCCGGTTGTAGAGCAGGGAGCAATGGTCAACCAACAAGGTGGCGAGGTTTTTGCTGGAAAGGCAAGGCGAGGCCAAGCCTTGGAGGTAGGCGGAGATCTCCTCCTCCCCCCAGCCGAAGTTGAGCGTCTCCCCCACCCCGGCGTGCAAGGCCCCGTCGCTATAGAGGGCGAGGGTGTCGTTGATCCCGAAGTAGAACCGGGCCTTCTTGATCCTCTTGCCCCCGATGGTCTCCTCTTTATAGGCCATGGGATGGGGCTTCCCTTCCCGCAGCAACAAGGGATCTGGGTTATCGAAATTATAGATGCAGGCGGAGAAATCCTTCTCCACCTTGACGAGGGTGAAGGTGCTGTAGGCCACGTTCCCCCGGTCGCGGGCGACGGGGAGGGTTTTCGCCAGGGCCTCCACGCCTTCCTCGATCCCCATGCCCCCTTCGATCATCTTGCAAAGGAGGGTCGAGGTGAGGGTGGACAGGATCGAGGCTTCCACCCCCGACCCGAGGCCATCGGCCAAAACGAGGGTCAGGGAGCCGTCTTCTTCGTTGCCCCCGATCTCAACGTGGTCCCCGCAGAGCTCCTCGCCCTTGTGGTTGACCGACAGATACCCGTACTCGAGGATGCTTTGATTGTCTTCGGGGGTCATTTGCTTCCGCCCCCTTTGCGGTCCTGGATGGTTTGGCTGAGCCGGGTCAAGGCCAGTTTGGTCTCGGCGGCGGATTCGCCCAAAAGCTGAGCGATCTTCTGCACGGCCTCCATGTTGCGGTCGATGACCTCGGAGGTGACCCGAGCGGTCTCCTCGGCGTCCTTCAGGTGCCTGGCTTTGCGGAGCTCATGGTCGGTCACGTCGCGGAGGGAGCCGAGGATGATGTGGAATTTCTCGTCGTAATGGATGGTGGCCTCCACGATCTTCCCGTTGGGAAGGCTCATCTTCTTCAGGCGCGTGTTCTCCCCGGAGAGGGAGAGGAAGAAAAGCTCGGGGTCGAGGAATTCTTGGACGCCTCTCCCGAGGAGGGCGCTTGGGGCGGGCACCCCGAGGATCGCGGCCATGGCCGGATTGGACAGCTGGATCGTCCCATCCTCGTTGAGGACCAGGATCCCATTGGGGGAATATTCGACGATGTCGCTGCCGAAGCTGGTGGCTTTCTCCATCAGGAAGGGCAGGCACATCTCTAGGTTCGCCTTGCCTTCCAAAACGGCTTTGGCCTTCTCGTGGCAGCTAGGATAGCCGCAGGAGGAGCAATTGAGCTCGTCCTTCGCGGAGTTCTTCCCGATTTTCCGGAGCACCGCTTCGATTTCCTTTTCCCCGAATTCCTTCTTACTTTGGGGCAAGGGGGCGAATTCTTTCTCCATCCCCCCTTCTTCGAGCCCGGGGACGGGGAAATCCCCCTTCCCGGCGAAGCGGGACAAGGCCACTTCCGCAAGCAACGGGCTCTTTTTGCCCCGGACGTGGGCGGGGCCGTTCAGGCAGGATAGGTGGCAGGAGCTCATCTCCAAAAACGCATGGTGGACGTTCCTTTTCTTGATCTCCTCCAGGACGGCGAGGCAATCCTCGACCCCGGAGACGGAAAGGTAGTCGTATCCCTTCTCCCTTTTCTCCATCGAATCCAAGATGCCGCCTTCTTGGGGGAAGAGGCGCGTCCGCGAGCCTTCTTCCTTCTTTTCCCCCATGAGGGGGATTTCGATGCCTTTTTCGCGGAGCATCGACTGCAGCTCAAGGAAGGTGAGGCAGGCATCGACCGTCCCGAAGGAGGAATCCGCCTCCTGCTTTTTGGCGATGCAGGGGGAGAAGAAGACGACGGAGCATCCGGGATGCTCCCGCTTCAGCAGTTTGGCGTGGGCTTCCATGGGGGAAGGGACTTCGGCCAAATAGGGAAGGGCTTCGGGGCAATGCTTTTGGATGAGCAGGTTGACCGAAGGGCAGCAGGAGGAGATCAGGACGTCCTTTTCCCCCGTGGCCAGAATCTGTTGGTAACGATCCTTGACGAGCTTGGCCCCCCGGGCGGTTTCCTCCACCCCGGAGAAACCAAGCGCTTTGAGGGCTTCCTCCATGCCCGCAAGCCCAGCCCCGGGGAAAGAAGCCAGAAAGCTTGGGGCCAAGGAGGCATAGCAATCCCCCCGCTTCAGCAAGGAAAAGGCGAGCTCGACGTCGCTGCGGATCTGCGGGCAGGCTTGCGGGCAGACCGAAAAGCAATTCCCGCAGTAGATGCAGGAATTCGGCAGGATCTTGGCCTGCCCCTCCGAAAAGGAGATGGCCTTCACCGGGCAGAAGCGGATGCATTTGTAGCAGCTCCGGCAATCGTTTTCCGCGTTCTTCAAAACGTCGTTCATCTTCTCCTCCAACAAAGAGGCCCCCCGAAAACGGGGGGCTCTGCTGAACTAACCCAATTTGGGGAGGACTTCCTCCTCCAAGAACGAAGGCACTTTCTCCGGGGTGAGGCCCGGGACGATCTTCCCGTCCACGGACACGCTGACCCCATCGTGGCCGCATTGGCCAAGGCAAAAGGCGGCCTTCAGCTCGACTTTTCCTTCCAGCCCGCGGGAGGAAATCTCCTCCTTCAAGGCCGAAATGACTTCCCGGGAGCCCTTCAAATGGCAAGAGCTCCCGACGCAAACGGCAAGTTCAATCTGATCCATCAGTTCCCTTTATAGGCGTCTTTCATGATCTGGACCATGTCCTCGACCATGGGCTCGCGGGGATTGCACGGGGTGCATTGGTCCTCGTAGGCCAGATACGCCAACTCCTCTAGGTGGTCATTATAGTTCTTTTCGTCGGGGATAATCGACTGGAAGTTCATGTCCATGCCGATTTCCTTGCCTAGCGCCAAGACGGCGTCGGCGAGGTTCTTGGTCCCCTCTTCCGGGGTGTCGGCTTTGATGCCGAGGGCGCGGCAGATGTTCTGGTACTTCCTGTCGCACTGGTACTCCTCGTACTTCGGCCACAGGGCAAGCTTGGTCGGCTGAGTGCCGTTATAGCGGATGACGTGGGGCAAAAGGATGCCGCAGGTTTGGCCGTGGATGGTGTGGAACTCGCCGCCCATCTTGTGGGCGAGGGAGTGGACCAAGCCCAAGAAGGAGTTGGCGAAGGCCATGCCGGCGATGGTGGCGGCGTTGTGCATCTTCTCCCTGGCCTTGAGGTCATGGGCGCCGTCTTTGACCGCGCGGGGCAGATACTCGAAGACGAGCTGGATCGCCTCAAGGCAAAGCCCGTCGGTGAAGTCGCTCGCCATGACCGAGGTATAGGCCTCGATGGCGTGGGTCAGCACGTCCATGCCCGTATAGGCGGTGGACCGGGGCGGGATGTTGGTGGTGAACTCAGGGTCGACGATGGCGATGGAGGGGGTCAAGGAATAGTCGGTCAGAGGATATTTCTTGAGGTTGGCTTTGTCGGAGATGACGGCGAAGGGGGAGACCTCGCTCCCGGTGCCGGAGGTGGTCGGGATGCAGATCAGCTTGCTCTTCCTGCCGAGCTCGGGATATTTGAACGCCCTCTTGCGGATGTCCATGAACTTCTGCTTGAGGTCGTTGAAGTCGACTTCGGGGTGCTCATAGAAGATCCACATGCCTTTGGCGGCGTCCATGGCGGAGCCTCCGCCCAAGGCGATGATGGTGTCGGGCTGGAATTCCTTCATCAGCTCGACGCCTTTGCGGACGGTGGAGATGTCCGGATCGGGCTCGACCTCATCGAAGAGCTGATAGGTGACCGGATTGCGGCGAAGGGCGAGCTGGTCGGTGATCTTCTTCAGGAACCCGAGCTGGACCATGGAGTGGTCGGTGACGATGAAGACCTTATCCACGTCTTTGGCCGATTTCAGGTATTGGATGGAATTGCGCTCGAAGTAGATTTTCTGCGGAACCTTGAACCATTGCATGGTGTTTCTCCTCTTCCCCACTTTCTTGATGTTCAGCAAGTTGATCGCCGAGATGTTGCCCGCGACGGAGTTATGGCCATAAGAGCCGCAGCCCAGGGTGAGCGAGGGCAGGAAGGAGTTGTAGACGTTGCCGATCCCGCCGAAGGTGGAAGGCGAATTCCAAACGATGCGGATGGCTTTGACTTTGTCCCCGAAGGCGTCGGACATGGATTGCTCTTTGCAGTGGATGGCCGCGGTATGCCCAAGCCCGCCGAATTCGAGCATGGCCTCGCATTTCTCAAATCCCTCTTTGGCGCCTTTGACTTTGTATACGGCCAGCACCGGGGAAAGCTTTTCCCGGGACATCGGCTCGCTGGGTCCGACTTCCTTGACTTCGGCGGCGATGATCTGGCAGCCGTCGGGGATCTCGAACCCGGCGTTCTTGGCGATGTTTTTGGCGCTCATGCCGGCGACGGCCGGGTTGAGTTTGGCATTCTCCACTCCGGCTTCGCCTTTGCTGACGCCGAACATGAACTTCTCCAGTTTGCGGATCTCTTCTTCCTTAGCGAAGTAGACGCGGTATTTCTGGAAGAGGGCTTTGGCCTCCTCATAGATCGGCTCATCGATGAACACGGCGGATTCGGAGGCGCAGATCATGCCGTTGTCGAAGGCTTTGGACAAGACGACGTCGTTGACGGTCTGGGGGAGGTCGGCGGAGCGGTCGATGTAGCAGGGAACGTTCCCGGCCCCGACGCCCAAGGCGGGCTTGCCGCAGCTATAGGCGGCTTTGACCATGGCGTTGCCCCCGGTGGCCAAGATGGTGGCCACGCCGGGGTGGTTCATCAAAGCCGAGGTCGCTTCCATCGAGCCGTGCTCAATCCATTGGATGCAGTTTTTGGGGGCGCCGGCGGAGACGGCGGCCTCAAGCATCACCTGCGCCGCTTCCTTCGAGCAATGGAAGGAAGAGGGGTGGAAGGAAAAGATGATCGGGTTGCGCGTCTTGATGGCGATCAGCGATTTGAAGATGACGGTCGAGGTCGGGTTAGTAACCGGGGTGATGCCGGCCACGACCCCGACGGGCTCGGCGATCTCAGTGATGCCGGTCACCGGGTCGTCGGAGATGATGCCGACGGTTTTGGTGTGGCGCATGTTGTTGACCACGTATTCGCAGGCGAAGAGGTTCTTGGTGGCTTTGTCCTCGAACACCCCGCGGTGGGTCTCCTCGATGGCGTGGCGGGCGAGGATGCCATGGTGGTCGAGCCCGGCGACGGACATCTTGGCGACGATGTAATCGATTTTCTCCTGGTCAAAGGAAGCGAATTCGTCCAAGGCTTTCAGCCCCTTCTGGACCAATTCGTCCACTTCCTTGTTCGCGGCGTCTTTCTTGGCCTGGATTTCCTCCGGGGTCAAGGCTTTCTTAGCTTCTGCCATTGTTATTTTCCCTCCTTGGCAAGTTCGACGTTGAGCCGGTGGCTGAGCACGGCCAGCGAAGAAGCGAGATTGACGTTTTCGACGACGATGCCCTCTTTCGTCTCCAGCTGGACCGGGGCGAAGTTCCAAATGGCCCTGGCCCCGCTTTCGACGGCCAGGTCGCAGACCCGCTGCGCGTGGGGCGCGGGGACGGTCAGGATAGCGATGTTGGCGTTCAATTGGCCCATCAGCTCCGGAAGGCGCTCGATGGAGAAGACCATCTTCCCCCCGACGGTTTTCCCGATCAGATTCGGGTCGGCGTCGAAGGCGGCGAGGATCTCAAGCCCCATCTCCTGGAACGCGGGGAAGTTCAGAAGGGCCGACCCCAGATGGCCGCATCCGATCAGCACGGCGCTGGCCGCGTCGTGGTAACCGAGGAAGGATTCCAGATCCTCCACCAGCTGCTTGACGCTTCTGCCCTTCTTGGGTCGTCCGGCTTCCAAGGAGACGGCTTGGAGGTCTTTCCTCACCTGCTCCTCGCTATAGCCGAGCTTCGAGGCGATGCGGGGAGAGGAGACGAACTCCACCCCATCGCCAAGAAGCTCTTTGAAGTACTTCAAGTAGATCGGATAACGCCCCAACTGGTTGTTCGAGAATCGATTGATCATCGCCTTAGCTCCTTTCGCTAATCCTTTACCGAATGAAATACTAGGCGTTGGAATAAACAAAATCAATGAAAAGGTATTTTTTTACCGCTTTACTCATTCACCTGTTTACCGGTTTCATTCGGTAAGAAGGTAAATTGATATTTCGCCGCTTTCATCGATGGTTTTTGTAAGGGGTTACAAAGAAAATGGAAGCGCTTACGATGCGAAATTTTCATGCAATCTCTCTTTGATTCTATTTTTCATTGACGTTTTTTTAACTTTTTATGAGTAAGAAAAAGCGGCCCGTGTTGGGCCGCTAGGTTCTAGAAGGAGATCAGTTGTGCTTCTTGGCGAAGAAGAGGAGCCCACCCAAAGATAGAGCCACCGCCGCAATCGAGACGACGGCCATGGCGCCGGTGGAAGCCCATTCGGCGGTCTTGCTGCTGAAGGGCGCGTTGTTGAGGTTCAGCTTGGCGGAGATCCCGCTGTTGGCGAGCCAATACTCATAGATGGCTTTGTCCGCAGCGTAGGCGCTATCCTCATCGAAGAGCTTCTTCGCTTCTTCGGACATGGCGTTATAGGCATCGAGGGCACGCTGGGCTTTGGCCTTGCAGGTATCCCCTTCTGCCGGAGCTCCCTTATAAGGGGTGATGTTGGCGGCGATGAAGGATTCGACTTCCTTCGCGCCGGTTTTGTAATAGGAGCAGCCCGTGTCGATGACGAGCTCTAATTTTCCATTGTAGATTACTTTCACGCCGATAATGTCGTAGGCGACATCCTTCCTGAAACTCCCGAAGGTTTTCGCAATCTGAGAAACCAAGGCGCCTTTGATATAAGCAACAAAGGAGGTTTTTCCATCGGCCAACAAGAATTTGACTTCAACGTTTTTCGTGCCGGAAAGAGTTTTGTCCTCTTGGCAAACAGCTCCTGTCGCAGACATCAAGGATCCCACGGATTCGTATTTGGGAGCGTTCTCGGCAGTCAGCTCAACCGGAATGATTTCCTCTTTGATCGAATCGTCTTTTGTCGCAGAGGGATTCGTCAACTCCGTCAAACCATTATGTATCTTAAGTTCTCCGCTGGCTTTGACTCCGTCGCCAAGCTTCAAAGAGGCGAGCTCTTCGCCTTTGGTATACAGCATAATCCCATACCCCTTCGACTGGATGAAAACGCTCTTGTCTTCGATGGCGGAGACGGTTCCGACGGTGGAAACCATCATTCCTTCTTTTAGGTTGCCGGGGCAATTTTTGCCATCGGGGGAAAGCAGCTCGGAAATGGCGAACTCGTTGTTGATGGTGAAATGAAGGGTCTGAAGGATGGCGGAATCGGCTTTGGAGGCGGCGGAAAGGGAATAGCCGCCTTCTTTGTTTCCATATTGGTTGATGGTCAAAAGGCCCGTTTCGGAAACGGATGCGACGGAAGCATCGCTGACGGTCCAAACCACTTCTTGGGAGCAGGATTCCGGAGCAACGGAGGCAGAGAGCTGAATGGAAGAGCCAAGCTTCAAAGCGGCATTGTCCTCAAAGCCCGTGATAGCAACGGAAGTCGGGGCGACGGAAACCGTGATGGTCCCGGAGCAGGAAGCGATTTCCTTGCCCGTGGAATCCTTGACGGTCACTTTGTAGGCGGTTTTCCCCGCATTGTCCCCTGCCAGGATTTCGACGCCGGTTTTGTCTTCTTTGACTGTGATAACGGCGACATTTTCGTCTTCGGCGGCAGCTTCGAAGAGAGCGCCTTCCGGAAGATTCTTTGCTTTAAATGCAAACTCGGCGGTTTCGCCTGTTTTGAGGGTTATGTCTGCTTCGCCGTCAATGGCGATAGAGGGGGTGGTCGTTTCTACAGCGGTAACAAACAGAACTTTCGACAATTTAATAAGCCCATTTGTGCTCCCTTTTTTGCAATCGAACGAAATTCGGTAGAAAAGATTAGCGGCTTGGTCTTTGACGTTTAACTCGGCGTTACCAGTAGCTAATTTGTCCAAAACGACTTTATTGTTCCAAGTCGATCCATCCAAAGACGTTTCAAGGTAGATCGAATTCACAGAAGAAGCCGTGATATCATCAATGGTTAAAACCACTTTTGAAACCGGGGCAGCTAACGCCTTTTCGGTAGCAATGGTTGCAACAGACGCAAATTTTTTCGAACCACATTTAACGTAGGACCAACCGTTCTTGTTGTTATTGAAGCCATCAAGATTAATTTGGTGTTGACCATCCGCGGTTTTCGCGCTCCAACTAACATTGTAGGCGGAAACTCCTTTTGAATTGCTTGAGCTCGAAAACGTAAACGAAATGCCTTCGCTTTCCTCGGCGGCATTGACCAAAGCGGCGTTCCCGCTGGAAAGGTTTTGTCCAACAACCGCGGCGAGGGTTCCAAACGACATGGCTAAGGTTGCCAATCCAAGAAGAAGGATCGATTTCTTTTTCATTTTTTCTCCTTTTTTGGGGCGAAGAAACACTGAAAAGGCCTAGGCCTTCTGCCGATGTCTAGCGTTTTCCGCACCTTTTGTTTTCACGGTTGCATTTTAGTCAATCAAAGCGCGTTTATCCACGAGGAAAGCGCCCTAAAAGGGGGTTCGGCGAAAAAAAGACGGCCCCATCGGGATTTCCGTTTTGATGAAAGCGGTTACCAAGGGCCGTCGTTTGTAAAATCAACAGGCGTTTAGGCGCGGATTCCGGAGCTCGTCCAGATCCGATCGGCGAATTCGGGGTTGTCGACGAAGGGGTTGCGGCCATAGCCGTGGTCGTAGAGATAATCGTTGATCTGCTTCTCCATGTCGTTGGGTTGATACTCGCGATTCCATTTCAGAAGCGTCGAAAGCCTCCCCATCGTGTGGTTGTCCTGGGCGTCGGTGGTTTTGTCGACGAGCTCCAAGGGCTTATTCCCGTTGCTGGACCCCCCGCTTCCGCAGGTGCCGTAATAGGCGGTGGCGGCGTAGAGGATGACGCGGGCGGATTCGCCCCGGGATCCCTCAAAGCCGCAGGAAGCGGGGTCCCAGGTGCCGGAGTCGACGCCATAGAACTTATTGCTGCGGGCGGTATTCTCTTCTTTGAGGGTCGGGCGGATGATGAAGGGGTCGGCGGCGGGTCCGGTTCTTTTCCCGCATCCGCGCGAATTGGGCCAGGTGTGCTCTCTGTTGCAGGAGCCTTGGCTGACGGTGGTCGATCCGCCGAACCCGCTATTGGGGGCGCTATGGTAGAAGGGGACGAACTTGCTCGATCCGAGAGGATAGGATGCCGCCGCGGCGCCGACGTCCAAGCATTCGTTGTAGCTTGTGGAGCTGGTCTTATAGCTTTTGATCGCCGTTTGAAGGCTCTTGCGGAGGGCGTTCCCGGTCAAGCTGACGTCGATGCTCTCCCAATAGGAGCTGGGGTCCACGTCCGGGAGGGATTCCGAGGTCGAGGGGCCTTGGCTGTCCTCTTCGGAGGAGGGGATCTCTTTGTAGGATGGGGCGTAGAAATACACGCTCGCGGCCGCTTTATGCTTTTCGGTGGCCGCGCAGAAATGGCCGTTATAGTACTCCAGGTAGGTCGACTCGGGGCTCTTGACTTGGAATGCCCCGCCCTCTAAGGGGATGAAGGTGAACGCGCAGGGGGAGGTTTGGTGGCCGATGTTGGCGTGGCTTTTGCCATCGCTTCCCTGCGCATACCCCGACCAAAGGTAGCCGTAGGAGGATTGGATGGTGGCTTCATCCTCGGAGGAGAAGGACAGCTTCAAAGAGGCGAGGCCCTCGCTGAGCTTGAGCTCGCCGGAAGAATAGGCTCCCAGATCCTTGGCTTCGTGATACCAAGGGGTGTTTCCGATCTCTTTGCCGGTATAGCCGACGTAGGAAGAGCCGTTTTTGGCCACGAGGATCACCTCTTCGGCCCCTTTCAGCGCAGTCAGATCGGAAAGCAAGGCATAGCAATTGGGGGTTTTGGGCGAATCTTCCGAGGAGGGGTTGCTTTCTGAGGATGGGGCCTCTTCCGAGGAGGGGGTTTCCTCTGAGGCGTCCGCCTGGGCTTGGGAGGATTGCTCCCCGCCGCCGCTTCCGCTCCCCGCAGGCGCAGAGGGCTCCATCGAGCAGGCGGAAAGGATGCCCAATAGGGCCAAGGCGATCCATTTTTGAGGTTTTTTCATTTCCATTCTCCCCTTCACAACAGCTTAGGTTAGCAAAGGGCGCGCCAATCCTCAATGGAAAGTTCTATTCGGCGAGGAAATCGAGGATGTAGTTGTAGGTATTGGACTTCTGGCAGAATCGCGATGCGCACTTCTCCGCCGCTTCCTTCAGCTCCTCGTAGGTGCCCTCTTTGAGGTTGGCTTTCCTTTTCCCGCCCCGGAGGTCGAGCTTCTGGGTGAGGATCGACCAGGAGGTGGTCCACCAGCCGGTCACCGCGGCTTTGTAGGTCCACATGGCCCAGGAATAGCCGCGCTTTTGGTAGAAGGAAAGCTGCTTCTTCCAGGCTTCCGCGTCTTCGAAGAAAGTGAACTCGCCGATGAACATGGGCACGTCGTAATCATGCCCCCAGTTCCTCAGCTCGTGGTAGTCGTTGAAGAGCCAATAAGGGACTTTCTCGTGGTCCCAGTTGTACATATGGGTCTCATGCAGGATGTTGGTCCAGCCGTAGTCCTTGGGATCGCGGAAGGAATCGTAGCTCCACATGCCCTCGATGGTGATGACGTGCTGATCCCCGGTGGCGCGGATGGCTTTGTAGATGCGGTCGTAGACGGGGTAGGCGATGCTGGGATCGGTCCCATCCCCGGGGTTCTCGTAGCTGGTGCAGGGCTCATTGAGCAGATCGAAGGAGGCGATGCTTGGGGATAGGTCCGGCCGCTTATCCTTATAATAGGAGGCGATGTAGGCCCAGAGGTCGGCGGTGGCTTCTTGGTGGCGCTCCTCCTTCCAGAGGTCGGCTTTGGATAGATCCCCGGAATGCTCATAGGCGTTTTGGCTGCCCGGGGCCCCGTGGAGGTCGAGGATGCAGTAAAGGCCGTTCTTCTTGCAGTTCTCCAAAAAGGAATCCAAATAGGCGAAGGCTTCCTCCTCCTTTTTCCGGCGATAGTCCTCCTCCAGGATATCCCGCCAATAGAAGGGCAGGCGGATGAGGTTGAGGCCCATTTCCCTGACCAAGGCGAAGTCCTCTTCGCCGAACCAAGAGTCGCGGTAAAGCCGGATGAGCTCCCCTTTTTGCTCCTCATCGAGGTTGGGATTGGAACGAAAGGCCTGGATGGCTTCTTCCATGGGGAGCTCGGGATAAGTGGGCAGGGAATCGTGGTCGAGGATGGGGTCCCCGTTTTGGTCGAGGCTTTCCCCCGCCCCAAAGGGCGAGAGCCAGGATTCGCTCACGAGCAGGTTGCCTACGTTGACCCCGCGCAAAAGAAGGTAGTCCCCGTTCTTGTCGAAGAGGGCCTTCCCTTTCTGCTGGACCAATCCGGTGGGGTTTTCGATCCTCTCGGTCGCGTGGGTGGGCAGGCTCCTGGAAAAGGAAATCGCGGTGAGAATGCCTAGGAAGGCGGAGGGGATCAAGACGATGCCGGCGAGGACTCCTCCGAGAATCGCCAAGACTTTCCTTTTTTTGCTTTTGTTCTTCATAATCGTGCCCTATTGGCCTTAAGGTTACCTTATGCGAATGCATCTTTCAAATTCGCCCTCTTAGGCAAATCGCTTTGCTTGTTACACTGAAGAGGAATAAGGGGGGACCTCTATGGATCCCATCGCCGTCGTGTTTCTCGCGTCGCGCTTTTCTTGATCATCCTCTTCCTGACGGGGATAAAGGCGGTCCGCCAGACCGAGGAATGCGTCGTCGAGACATTGGGGAAATGCTCCCGGACCCCGACCGCCGGCATCCATTACGTTCTCCCCATTTTCAGCAGGATCGCCAAGAAGGTCTCCCGGAAGGAGCAGATCTACGATTTCCCGCCTCAGCAGGTCATCACCAAAGACAACGTCGCCATGCAGATCGACACGATCGTCTTCTTCCAGGTGGCCGACAGCAAGCTTTGCTGCTACGGGGTCGAAAACCCCATCGCCGGCATCCAAGCCCTCACCGCCACCACGATCCGCAACCTAATCGGGGATTTGGATTTGGACCACACCTTGACTTCCCGCGACTTCATCAACAACAAAATGCGGGCGATCATCGATGAAGCCACCGATCCCTGGGGGATCAAAGTCACCCGCGTCGAGGTGAAGAACACCCCCCGTCCGGGGCATCCAAGAGGCCATGGAGAAGCGGATGAGGGCCGAGCGCGAGAAGAGGGAGAAGATCCTCATCGCCGAGGGGCAGAAGACCAGCGCCATCACGATCGCCGAGGGGCACAAAGAAGCCACCATCCTCAACGCCGATGCCGAAAAGGAAGCCAAGATCAAAGCCGCCGAGGCGGAGGCGGAATCGATCCTCAAGATTAAGAAAGCCCAAGCGGAGGGCGAATTGCTCCTAAAGAAAGCCGAAGCCAACGGCATCCAGATGATCAACGAGGTTAATCCCAGCAAGGAGGCCCTCTCCCTCCGCAGCTTCGAGGCTTTAGAGAAAGTCTCTGAGGGCAAAGCCACCAAGATCATCGTCCCCAGCGGCCTTCAGGACCTGACCTCCTACGCCAGTCTCCTCAGGGAGATCGTCAAGCCGGAGGCGGAGGAAGCCCCGAAAAAGGCGCAGGAAAAGCCCGCGAGGAAGAAAGAAGAAAGCGAAGAAAAGCAGGAGGAACCGAAGGTCCCCCACGTCTACGAAGAGCATCCATTGGACTAGCAAGCCGCCCTGCGGGGCGGTTTTCTTTCCTTTTTTCCCGAAATTCGCAAGATTCCTCCTTGATTAGTTTTGACGCGATACTATTTTTAACCCGTTGATTTTCTTTGCGATGCAGAGAAAGAAAGGAAAACATGAACAGAAAATCTTCCATCATGCTCTCCGCTCTGGGGCTTTCCGCCTTGGCTTTGGCCGGGGTCGGGGCCTTCGCCTCGAACAAAGCCGGGCTTATCCCGGCCAACGGGCAAGAGGTTGAGTGGGGCATCGATTTCGGCGTTGAGGACAACGCGCTTCAAGAAGGGAAGAAGCAAATCGCCTCATCGAAGCTGGGAAATTCGTTTGAATTCCTGAGCGAGGGCCTCAGCAAGGCCGAAGGGAAATACGCGAAATTCGCCAAAGGGGCGAAGCTCGCCAATTCCACCATCATCCATCAGCTCAAAAGCATCGAGGTCACTTTCTCCGAAGGGGCTTCTTTGAGCGTTTCCTGGGGATGGGAAGCGGACAATCTGATCCGCGAGAACGCTCTGGAGAGCGGGGTCGCCTACGCCTTCGACGGGGACGCCCCGGACTATTTCGCTTTAAGCGCGGAGGAAGAAGGGGAAGTCGATTCGATCTCCCTCCGCTTCACCTGCTCGGGGGAATCGCTCAACACCGCTTCTTCCTATGAGGGGCTCCTCTCCGGGAAGGGCTTCTACCAAGCCTCCTCCGGGGGCAAGACGTATTCCCTCCGCCTCAACGGGGGCAAGGCCGCCCAGCTTTACGAAGACGGGGTTTCCCTCGGGGAAGCCTATCTGAGCAAAGCGGAAGATGGCTATGCCTTGGTCGGGGGAGGCGCGAACCTGACCATCCCCGCGACGCTGGACGGGAAAGCGGTTTTGGCCAAGGGGACCCTCAACGGGAACGCCCTGCCCGATTCCGGGCTTTCCTTCGCCCGGGCTTTGGATTTGGACGCTTTGACCCACGTCGATGGGTATAAGTTCTCCGCCCGCTACCAAAACTGCGACTACGCGATGGCTTACGTCGCCGGAGAGGGCTATTACGGACTTCAGGGCAAAGAAGCCAGCAAGTGCGTCGGCTCCTTCGTCAAAGACGGCTTCACCTATCCCCTCCACTACTTGGATTCGGCTTGGAAGTACAAGGAAAGCGAAGGGACGAGCGGGGTCAGCGAGGATCTAGCCAAACACAACCTCAAGACGATGATCGCCCTCGATTCCTGGAAATTCGTCTCCCTCACCGATGAGGCGCTCACCTTCCAGGCCGAGGGGCAGCTCAACAAGGGCGATGGCTTCGTGGCGACCTTAGGCGCGACCTGCGCGGTCACCAACACCTCTTGGTCCTACCTCCGCGCGACTTTGGTGCTCTCTCCGGACACGGGCGAGATCCTCTCCGTCACCATGGGCGGGAAGTACAGCTCCAATTCCTATTATTCCTATAGCGATTCCGATAAGTATTCCTTCTCCGCTTTGGAGAAGCTCGACATCGCCCCCAGTTTGGGGAGCGGGATCGCCTCGGGCGAAGAAGCCGGCGGCGGCATCGAAGAGGATTTCGGCGGGAAATAAGGAGGAAAGGACATCATGAAAAACAAATCCAGCAAATTGCTCGTTCTCTCTTTGGCCGCTTTGCTCGGCGTCGCCTGCTCCCCTGCGATCCTTCCTAGCGATAGCCAGGGCGTGGGCGAATCCATCTTGGTCGACGGAGAAGGCGAAGCAGACGAGATCGGCGCCTGGGTCAACCTAGGCCGCCACAACGCCTCTTCCAGCGCCGTCTCCGCGAAGATGGGCAACTATTTCGGCCTGCAGAAGATCGATGAGGAAGGCGGCAAGATCAGCATTCGCTTCATCGTCGCCGTCTCCGGCATCGACGACATCTATTCCATGTACGTCAAGCGCTCCGTCACCGCCGACGATGGCAGCAGCGTCATGGAGGAGAAGACCATCGCCATCGAGAAGGTCTACAAATCCTTGACCGACGCTTCCATGGTCTCCTGGGATGGGGACAATGGCCTGAGCGGCGATGTCTACTACGCGGTCTACACCCTCAAAAACATCCCCGAAGCCCATTATAGCGACGCCATCGAAGTCGAATTCGGGCTGCGCAGATGGAGCGGATCCACGTTCCACACCAGCCTGAAGGCCAACGGGACCTCCTTCGTCCACCCCGCCACCCAAATCGAAGGCCTGACCTTCGTCGCGGGGAGCTCCAGCAACGAATCCGTCAAAGCCAACGAAGCCTACGTGAACGCGACCTCCACCGCTTTGACCGAGGTCGAGATCCCGGAGAAGGTCTACGTGACCCCGCTTTCCTATCAAAAGCACATCGTCAAGGAAGCCACCGTCGTCGCCATCGGCAACCCGAGCTTCTCCGGTTACGATTTCGAAGGCCAGGGTTTCTACGGCTGCGACAAGCTGAGCAAGATCGCTTTGCCGAAGACCATCCGCACCTTCTCCCCCTACGTCTTCGAAAAATGCACCGCGCTGGAGGAGATCGAATTGCCGGAGGGCTTGACCACGATCATGGAGAAAGCCTTTGGCTACAAATCCTCCTACTCCGATTATAGATGCGGCCTCAAGAGGATCCTTTGGAACGCGAAGAACCTCTCTACGGCCCCCAAATTCGACGCGACCGACACCTACACCTACGGCATGATTTCCTGGGTCTTGGACAAAGTCGTGATCGGCGAAAAGGTCGAGTCCCTCCCGAACTATCCTTTGTTCGGAGGCGGAGAATCGACCGTCGCGGCCACCCTGCCGAAGGAAGTGGAATGGAAGAAGACGGAGGCGGAGAGGAAGGCTTTGCTCGCTTCTTCCCCCGAATCCGATTTGGACGTTGAGAACTACCTTTGCACCGATACCCAGAAGATCAATCTGACCTACCACATCGGCGAAGGGAGCCTTTCCTTGGATGGGGCGTCTCAGACCGGGGATTACTCCAAGCAGGTCTACGGGATGGGGCGCAAACTCGCCTCCCCGGAGAACCCGACCCCGAAAGCCGGGTATAAGTTCTTGGGATGGTACCTCGACCAAGCCTATTCGCAGAAAGCCGAGTTCCCTTTGACCTTAGGGACCGAGGACGTCGAGCTTTTCGCCAAATACGATGTGGCCGAGGAGGGCGAAGTCCCCTCCGCCCCGAAGTCCCTCTCTTTGGGCAGCTCCATCACCTTCACCACTTCCGAGGCGGTCCCTTGCCAATACTTCACCTTCACCGCGGATAAGGAAGGAAGCGACTATTACTACTTCCAGATCAGCGACTTCGCCGTCTCAGAGTCGAGCCCCAACCAGCGGAAATCCTACGATGACAACATCTGGATTTACACCGACTCCGGCTATAGCAAGCTCATCACCCCGAACCGGACCACCCCCTTCGTTGACCAGGTTAACGGGTACAGCAATTATCAGCTGAACGTCTTGCTTAAGAAGGGCGAGACCGCCTACATCAAAGTCGCGGCTTATGACATCGACACCCTCGCCACCCCATCTCCGGTCTATGGCGACATCACCTTGAAGACCTTCGCCGAGGAAAACGACCAGACCAGCGAAGCCATCGCCTTGGCCAAAGGCGTCGAGGCCAGCTATGAGAAAAATGGGATCCATCAGGATTACATCTCGACTTTCTACAAGTTCACCGCCGAGCAGACCGGGTACAACCTCAAGCTCGCCCAGAAGGGCAGCCACAGCCTCCGCGCTGACGCTAGGCTCTACAAAGAGGGCTCTTTGGTCCGGAGCCTCGCCAATTTGACCCTTTCCGGATCCAGCGCGGAAACCATCCTTTCCGGCCTCACCGTCGGGGATGCGTATTACCTCGTCATCGAAAGCGATTACCTCTCCACCTTCGAACAAGGCGATGGGGTTTCGATCCTCCTCGGCGACCTCCCCGCGGGCTTGGCTCAGGAGAACCCGATCCAGGGCCGCTTAGGCGGGTATAACGAGGTCAAGGATATGTCCGCGAAGACCCGTTATTACTCCTTCTCGCTCGAGCAGGGGAAGACGTATTACCTGCTTGGCTGGAGGACTTCCTCTTCCTCCTCTTATAGCAGCAAAGCCGGAGGCGCTTATTCGCTCCTCGCCCCCTCGGGCAGCAGCGAGCAATCCGGCAAGCTCTTCACCAACACCTATTCCAATTGCGGCAAGATCTCCTTCACGGCCGCCGAGACTGGGACCTACGTCCTCTCCGCCGACGTCGTCAATTCGGGGACTTGGAGCTCCACCTCCCATTTAAGCGGCCTCTGCTTAGTCGAAGAGAAAACAGGCTTTGAGGAAAGCGCGACCTATCAAAACCTCGACATCCTCTGCCTCAAATCGGCGGAGAAGGCCATCTACGACTTGGCCTTGGGAGAGGCTCAATTAGGGCAGCTGACTTCTTACCTCTCTTTCCCCACTTCTTCCTCCAGCATCTATACCGGGAATGCGAAGCTGACCCTTTCTCCCTCTAGCAGCGCTTCCTTCTTCCAGGTGAAGACCTCCTCGGAGGCGGGTGCCACCATCAAAGCCGAGAAGGCCAAAGCCGCCCTAGAAGGCAAAAACTACGTCGGAAAGCAGTTCAACGGGACCATCGCGGGACAGTCTTCTTTCTATCGGGCATCCATCGACTCCTATGGGGCCACCGATGGGGAAAGAGCCTTCCGCAGCAGCAACAACCTCAGCGTCGAGGAGCTCTCTTCAGAAAACGGAATCGCCACCCTGCAGTTCACCGTATCGGGGACCTTGACGAAGGGCTATACCGATGGGCGCTTCCTCTATGCCTACGTCGGCGGAGACGAATGGTTCGCCTCAAGCCAAGCCGAATACAGGAGTTCGATCGCCGGGATGTGGGCGAAGACCTCTGATTATGTCGCTGGAGGGGAATCCGGCGTGGAAATCCTCTCCATCGTGGAGGGTTCCGCCCGCGTCTACTGCGCCGTGATCAAAGGGAAAGTCCACCTTGGCGTCAGCGTCGAATTCGCCTCCGGCGACTCGATTGGCGAAGAAGGCGCTTCCTTCTCGGTCAAAGACTCCTCCGGCAACCTCCTTGGCTCATATAAGGTCACGGCCGCCTGCTCTTCTTCCGAAATCGGCACGATCGTCGAAGCCTAACTTTCTTCCTCCGTTAACTTGCCGCCTAGCCACCTAGGCGGCTTTTTATGCATCCGCGGGGTTCGTAAACCCCACCGCTTTCGTGAGCCAAGGCCGCAAAAAAAGAGCCGCCGAAGCGGCTCTTTGGGTTTGAGGCTCAGTCTAGATGCGGGCCAGCGGCGACGAGGGCTTTGCCCTGCTCGTTGTCCTCGTACTTCTTGAAGTTCTTCTGGAAGCGTTCCGCCAAATCCTTGGCTTTCTTCTCCCAAGCGCCTTTCTCCGCGTAGGTGTCGCGCGGGTCGAGGATCGCAGGATCGACCCCGGGGAGGGAGGTCGGGACTTCGAAATCGAAATAGGGGATCTTCTTGGTCTGCGACTTGAGGATGGACCCATCGAGGATGGCGTCGATGATGCCGCGGGTGTCCTTGATGGAGATCCTCTTGCCCGATCCGTTCCAGCCCGTGTTGACCAGATAGGCTTTGGCGCCGGACTTCTGCATCTTCTTGACGAGCTCTTCGGCGTATTTGGTCGGATGCAGCTCCAGGAAGGCCTGGCCGAAGCAGGCGGAGAAGGTCGGGGTGGGCTCGGTGATGCCCCTCTCGGTGCCGGCGAGCTTGGCGGTGAAGCCGGAGAGGAAGTAGTACTTGGTCTGCTCCGGGGTCAAGATGGAGACCGGCGGGAGCACCCCGAAGGCGTCGGCGGAGAGGAAGATCACATTCTTCGCCGCGGGGCCGTGGGAGATGGGCTTGACGATGTTCTTGATGTGGTAGATCGGATAGGAGACGCGGGTGTTCTCGGTGACGGACTTGTCGGTG
>ERZ808240.1104-NODE-1104-length-34394-cov-12.809779_pt1 | contig 34394 bp, 33 predicted proteins | sample MGYA00521084_ERZ808240 | MGnify/ENA primary metagenome ERZ808240 (study PRJEB31516, sample SAMN03275571) | gut metagenome | biome: mammalia-associated habitat; material: feces | host: Papio cynocephalus | place: Kenya | collected 2012-08-06 ... | reverse complement strand
GTTTTGCTCTTTTTTGCTGCTCTGAATATGATACTTTCCTTAGGTATTATATCATATCTGCTATTAGAAAAAAAGCTAAGAAATATTGAGCCATTTCGTCCGAAGGAGCCGTCTTTATATACGTAGAAGCCCACGGGTAGCCCCGTGGCAGTCATCTTACATATTCTGAATACACTACTTACAAATGAAGAAAGCGGACAGGCAGGCGTCCGATATGAGATATCCATCAGGGAATTCCCTGGTGGATATTTTCGTTTTGGGGAAAAGCAAAATTTGTCGAAAGGGAGAAAAGAATGTTGGAAACGATCTTAAATAATTTTCATCTGGAGAAGATCCTGTGGATCCTCCGGAAAAGAATCGCATACATTATGATCCTGGGAGTGCTGGGAGGTATGGCGGGAGGTGCTTACGCCTATCTGACGAACCGCACGCTGTACCGGGCAGAGGTATCCTTCTACGTGTACAGCGATCCCGATTATGTATATGATTCTTCGGTGAATATTTCGAATTCCGAATTCACCCAGGCGAAGAACCTGGTACAGAGTTACATACTGATCTTGAAAAGTCATACGGTGTTGGAAAAAGTACTGGAAGAGGCGGGGCTGGATTACGGGACGGAGACACTGATGAAAATGATCACCACCAGTGTGGTGGAGAATACCGCCGTCTTCTATGTATATGCCTATGACAACGACCCGTACCGTGCGGCGGAGCTTGCAAATGCCATCGGCAGGGTGGCACCGAAGGAGATCGGCAGGATCGTGAAATCCGGTGGCATTGAAGTGATTGATTATGCCGGTGTGCCGGAGGCTCCCTACAGTTCCACCAGCCTGATGAAATATGCACTGGCAGGATTTGCGGGATGCTTTGGCGTATCCATGGCACTGTTTTTGCTGGTGGGACTTACAGATACCACCATACGCAGGCGCTATGAATTAAAACTTGCATTCAGAATCCCCGTGCTGGGGGATATTCCCCTGATCCAGGCGGAGGACCGCAAGAGCCGTCCCGTGCTGGTCCTGGGGGAAAACAGTTCTTTTGCAGTGAAGGAATCCTACAATACGATCCGTGCCAATCTCCTGTTTACCGGAAAAGGGGAGCGCTGCCCGGTCTATGCCGTCACCAGTGCGGATAAGGACGAGGGCAAGACATTAAACAGCGTGAATATTGCCATCAGTTATGCGCAGCTGGGGAAAAAGGTATTACTGATCGACGGAGATATGCGCAATATGTCTGTGGCTTCCCTGTTAAAACTCCGCGGCAGACTGGGACTTAGTCAGTATCTGGCGGGGTTAAAGGAAACACCGCAGATTCTTCCGTACCGGGAGAATCTGGATGTGCTGGTGGGTGGCGAGAACCCTCCGAATCCATCGGAACTGCTGGGAAGTGAGCGGATGAGGGAACTGCTGCAAAATATGCGGACACAGTATGACTGCATTATAATCGACCTGCCGCCGGTGGGAATCGTTACGGATGCCCTGCTGTTATCCCATGAGGTCACAGCGTATCTTTTGGTAGTGCGGGCAGGGGTCAGTCATATGGGCAGGGAGAAGATGGCGGTCACGTTACTGGAACAGGTGGATGCGGACATCTGCGGAATCCTGTTCAATGGACTTATGCCGAAATCCAGAGATTATAATTACAGATTACAGCAATACTGGAACGAATATAAACAGCAGAACGAAGGGGCAGTGTAGAGGAAGGGGAAATGTTATGAAAATATGTTTTGCGGCATCCTCCGGCGGACATTTTGAACAGCTGATGATGTTACGGCCGCTGATGGAAAAGTATGAAAGTTTTATAGTGACGGAAAATACAGGCTATGAAGTGAAGACACCGGTGACCTGCTATTACCTGCATCAGGTGAACCGAAGACAGTGGCGCTGCCCGCTGTATCTGGTGGGAAATGCTTTTCGCTCCCTTAAGATCCTGCACAGGGAGCAGCCGGATGTGGTGGTGTGCACGGGGGTGCTGGCAATGATACCGTTATGTATGGAAGCCAGACTTTCCGGGAGGAAACTGATATATATCGAATCCTTCGCCAAAGTCACCTCGGCGACGCTGACAGGGAAGCTTTTATACCGATGGGCGGACCGATTCTATGTCCAGTGGGCACAGATGAAGGAGATCTACCCGGAGGCGGTGTGCCTGGGAGGAATCTATTAAGATGATATTTGTGACGACAGGATCTCAGAGATTTCCATTCAACCGATTGCTGCAAAAGATAGACGATCTGATCGAGGAAGGGGTGATCAGAGAAGAGGTATATGCACAGACCGGGGCAGGCACTTATCAGCCGAAACATTATGCGTACAGCCCATTTTTAGACAGAGAAGGCTTCGCGGACAAACTCCGGGAATGCCGTATGGTCATTACCCACGGAGGTACCGGAGTGATCATCGGTGCGGTAAAGCAGGGGAAAAAAGTCATTGCGGTTCCGAGGCTTGCCGCCTACGGAGAGCATGTGGACGATCATCAGGTACAGCTGCTTGGGGAATTTGACGGGATGAATCTGATCTGTGCCTGCTATGACTGCGAACAGCTGGGGGAGTGTATCAGGGAGACGGATCAGCGGGAATTCGCAAAATATCATTCCAATACCCGGAGGATCCTTACGGATATTGAAAAATATTTATGCGCCCAGGAAGGGGAAAAACATGGAAAATATGGAAAATCTACAAAAATATCGTAAAAAGGGAAAAAAGCTGTGGGAGTATGCGCTGACGAAACTGCGGCTTTTGCGGGATCAGAAAAAATTCCGGACAGAGGGAGTGACACTGAAATACATGTTGGACAGGGTGCCTTCGGAAGACCTGCTCATAGTCTTTGGTTCCTGCACCAGAAAAGGGATCCGCGCCAGATATAACTATGTGCGGACATTGAAGAGTGTCTCCTGCAACAAATTGTTTTTACTGGACGATTTTGCGGCGGATCACAGAGGTTCTTTTTATCTGGGAAGCAATATGCATTTTGAAGAATCCGAGGCGGTCCGGAAGCTGATCGACAGAGTGCGGGAGAAGACCGGGGCAAAGCGGCTGATCTTCTGCGGATCCAGCAAGGGCGGCTATACGGCGTTAAACTTCGGGATGGAATATCCGGGAAGCTATATGGTCGTGGGAGGTCCCCAGTATTTTCTGGGGCAGAGTCTGGTGGATACGGAGAATACGGAGGCGCTGCGGCATATCACGGGGGAGATCAGTGAGGAGAACATAGCGTATCTGAACCGGTATCTGCCGGAAAAAGTACGGAACAATCCCTATGTGGCATCCCAGCGGATCTACCTGCATTATTCCGACTGTGAGCACACCTATAACGAACATATCCGGTATCTGTGCAGGGATTTAACAGAGAAAGGCTATCACTACAGCCAGGATATCGCGCATTACAAAGAACATGGGGAGATCAGTCTGTATTTCCCGGAATTTCTGCTGCACAGTGTGGAGGACATCTTATGCCGGCAGTCAGCGTGATCGTTCCGGTGTACAACATGGAAAAATATCTGGAAGAATGCATCCGTTCGCTGGCAGAACAGACACTGCCGGACATCGAGCTGATCTTCGTGGATGACGGATCGGTGGATGCATCGCCCCGGATCCTGGAAGCGTACCGCACAAAGTATCCGGAGCGGATCCGGGTCATTACCCAGCCAAACGGCGGGCAGGGGAGCGCGAGAAATGCGGGGATCCGTGCAGCACGTGGGGAATATGTGGGATTCGTGGATTCGGACGATTATGTGGACAGGCGCATGTATGCCGCAATGTATACGAAAGCGTCCTCCGATGATCTGGATCTGGTGGAATGCGATTTTCATTATCTGGAGGAGAACGGCAGGGAGAAAAGGTCTTACGGATCGGCGGCACCCTGGAACAAACTGATCCGCAGAAAGATCCTCACAGAGCAGGGAATCCTGTTCCCGGAGGGCTGCATTTACGAAGACACATCCTTCTATTTAAAGCTTCTTCCCTATGTACGGAGGCGGGCCAAAATGCTGGGGGTCTATGTCTATCATCGGGACAGAGGGGATTCCGCCATGAACGGCAGCAGCCGTGCGGGGAATATTTTTCCGGTGCTTCAGGATGCGTTGGATTTCTACCGGGACAGGGGACTGATGGAGAAGCATGGAAAAGAACTGGAATATTTCTGTACCCGGGTGCTGTTATGCAGTTCCATGGGAAGGATCTCCAGGATCCCGGATCCGAAGTGCAGAGAGGCGCTTCGAAGAGAGACTTTTACATTCCTGCGGCAGAATTTCCCGGAGTATCGTAAGAATCCGTACCTGGGGAGAGGGCTTAAGGGACAGTATCTGAAACTGACCACACCGGGACTGTGCAGATTGCTGTGTGGAACACTGCGCAGATGCCCACCGGGCGGAATCCTCGGATAGGGCACAATCAGAAAAAGGGGAGAGAAGACAAAATATGAAGATATCGGTAGCTATGGCGACCTGTAACGGAAGCAGGTTCTTAAGAGAGCAGCTGGACTCCATCAGGCAGCAGTCGCTTTCGCCGGATCAGGTCATCCTGCGGGATGATGCATCGACGGACAATACGGTGGAACTGATCGAGGGGTATCTTGCGGAATACCGGCTGGCACCGGCATGGCGGCTTATCCGCAATGAAGAGAGGCTGGGGTATGCGGAGAATTTCCGGGAGGCGGTGGAAGAGACAGACGGAGAATACGTGTTTTTCTGTGACCAGGACGACATCTGGGAACCGGACCGGGTGGAGAAAATGGTGGAACAGATGGAAAACAATGGGGGAATCCAGGTACTGGGGTCAGAGTTTACACCGTTTACCACAGATCCCGATGCCCCGGGAATCAGCAGGCGGGTATTAAGAAGCTTTCGGAACGATGGGAGTCTGGAGCATGTCACCTTTTGCCCGGCGAATATTTTCATCGGCAGTGAGGGCTGTACCATGTGCCTGCGAAGAGCATTTCTGGAAAAGACAAAAAAGTACTGGTATCCCGGCTGGGCCCACGACGAATATGCCTGGAAACTGGCACTGTGCATGGACGGGTGTTATATCTTTCACAGCGTGACACTGCGAAGAAGGATGCATTCAGGCAATGTGTCCAAGCGGAAAATGCGGGATCTGGAGAAGCGGATCGACTTTTTCCGGGCATTGCGCAAAAGCCATGAGGCGACGCTAAAATTTGCCACGGATCTGGGGATGCCGGAGGAGACAAGAAAGCTTCTTATGCGCAATATCCAGGCAACCACACTTCGCATTGAATTAATGGAACGTAAAAAATTGCGAAATATTCTACCACTGATTTTAGTATACCGAGATTGTTATCACAGTAAAAAGTCCATACCGGTGGAATTCGCTATGGCAGTCAGAGGATGAGGGCAATGAGCAGATATCTGGTGGAACACACACACAGAATCGGCATCCGTGGCAGGTGGCAGAGCGGCAGCCGGTATCTCGAGACCTGTGGCGAAAGAGACCTGGGAAGGACACTGTCGGTGGCTTTCCTGATCACCTATTATATGCTGCCGCAGTATTTCGGAGTCCGGCTGCCGGGCTTCGACATGACGGCACAGCGGATGCTGATCGTACTGCTTGGACTTTTTATTCTGAGTAAGGAGTCCCGAAAAAAAGTATTCTGGGAGGGAGTGAGGACCTGTAGATTGTGGCCTGTGATGGCAGGGTATCTGGGGATCTGTTTTTATACCGGGGTGCTCCGGGGACACATCGGCACGTTTCTCTATCCGTTGATTGAACTGCTGGCGCTATTTCTGGTGGTCTACGTGCTGCGGGAATATCTGGGGAGCGACGGGTATCTGATGCTTTTCCGGCGGATGCTTTTGGGGTTATGCCTGCTCGGAATCGTGGAAGCGGGGATGGGCAGGACACCTTTTGCCTATTTGGAGACGATTCCGGGACTGTATACCGGAGGGATGATCCGCTCCGGTTCGTACCGGATCATGGGACCGGCGAATCATTCCCTGGCGTATGGTCTGATCCTGATCTCCGGGCTGCCGCTTTTGTGCATCGATGAAAAAAGCCGCAAGTTTACTGTATTCAGGCATCTGCCGCTGATACTGCTGGTTATCGTGAACGTGTTCCTGACAGGATCCCGTTCCACCCTGGCGGTCATGGGGCTGGAACTGCTGCTGTTATGTCTTCTGGCACCGGGAGCCCAGAGGAAGCGACTGCTTTTTACGGTGCTGCCGGTGGGCTTTTTGATCCTGGGACTGGCACTGCTGTTTCCCAATTCGGCGCCGGGACATTATATTCTGCTGCAGTTAAGTACTGTGGTGGATGAGATGTTTGGAACCTCCATGGCAGTCCGCTACGGGGTGGACAGTACCTCCCTTGCCAACAGTGCTTCCTACCGGGATGCACTGCTTCAGATCTTCACGGTGGACTGGCTGAATCCCTGGCTGGGGCAGGGATCGGGATATCATTTCTCCTGGTATATTCCGGGAGGTGCCACGATTCATTCCATCGACAATTTCTATGTGGCAAATTATATCCGCTACGGTTATCCGGGACTGATCGTTTATTGTCTGCTGATCCTGCAGGCGGTCCTTGGGATGGTACGAAGGTGGATCCGGGGAAAGGACAGGATAGCAGCCTGCATGGCACTGGCAGTCTGTGGGTATTTTCTGAATCTATGGTGGATGGATACGCTGCAGTCCATCAAGTATGCCTATCTTCCCCTGGCGCTGTTTTTGATATTTTCCACAGAAAATTCGGAAAAAGAGGCGGATCCGCCACACGAAGAGAAGTGCAGATACATAAGGTAAATAGAGAGAATGTGTAGAAAAAGGAAACGAATATGCGAAAAATGATTCTGCTTCTGGGACTGTTACTTGTAATCGGCATGGGAGAGACTGCCCGGGCAGCGGGAAGAGAGATTCCGGACAGATTCAACACCGGAGTGGGTACCGGAAGGAATACAGATGCGGAACTTGTGAAGATCACAGAGGAAGGAACCTACGGAGGAATCCAATACCGGATCGGAGCGGGAGGACAGCTGGTGCTGGATCTGGTCTATCGCAATAAGACGGCAGTGAGAGACATCGCAGTGGAAAATATGGATTTCTCCAAGTATTCTCTGCTGATGGTCAATGAGAATAAGATCACGGAAGAGACGGTGGTGACCTTTCGGAACTGCCGGTTCGATGCAGTGACCACGGGGCGTGAGGATGCGAAGATCCGTTATGTCTTCGAGGACTGTACCCTGCGGAATTTCCATGGCAGTAATGCCGCGTTCTACCGGTGCAGACTGGGAGGCAGCAGTGGGGATGCGGTGAATCCTTACCGCAATGTGTCGCTCAGAGATTGCTATATCGCGGATCTGGCGCATCCGGACAGCAGGGAGACGGTGCATTCCGACGGCGTGCAGATCTTCGGCTATCCGTCTCTTGCGGCGGAGAATATTTCTTTCGACAACTGCAGATTCGAAGTACCGGCACTTCCCGGTGGCGGCAGCTATGTGAATGCCTGTCTGATGATCGCACCGGAGAGAAGCGGTGCGAAGGATATCTATTTTACCAACTGCATCCTCAACGGAGGCGGTTACGCCGTGTACACGCTGGTGAAAAAAGACTATACCCTGGAAAATGTGACGCTATGTAATATTGCCATAGGGGAAGCGGCGCGGTACGGCACGTTCTACCACCGGAATGTCAGCGAAGGGGTCACGATGGAAAATATAACCACCACGGATATGCTGTATGTGGGAAGCAGATTTAAAGACGAAGAGGGGCAGATCCATTTCAGTGTAACCAACGATACTGCTATAGAACGGACACTTCTAATCGTGACACCTACGGAGACATTTCAGAAAACTGTCCCGGCATGCCCGCCTTATGGAGAGCGGACAGCAGATATGACCTTTGCGGATTTTCCTTTTGATATCGATGTGACGGTACCGAAAGCCCGGTGGGCAGTGTGCTATGACATCACGGACGGGTGCACACAGATCGCTCTGTATGCGGATAAAAAAGACAGATAACGGGAAATGAAAAAAGAATTATGAGAGGACAATTATGGAAGAAGTACTGTATGTATGCCTGTGGTATAAAGACAAAAAGAGAACCTGGTCGGGAACGGCGTGGTCCCTGCGGCAGGCGATGGAACATTATGTAACGATCCGGGATTTCGCGCTCTCCGATCCTCTGTACCGGAAGGTGTTGCGGAAGATACGAAAAAAGGGGCTGGTGCCGGCTCCGCCCCTGTGGGACCGCCTGCGTATCAGAGCCTGTCCTGGAAAGCGGGAGAAAATAAAGACCTTTCAATTCGGAGATTTCCCTATGGGAGACCGCTACAGTTCCTATATCTATCAGGATCTTTCCGTGGCGGCAATTCTGTGGCTTGCGGAACATGACCCGGTAAGCTACCGGTATTGCGAGTATGACGGGGTAGCGGTGGAGGAACTTAAACGCCGTGCAGCTTCGCAGCTTGCCGTGTACCGAAACAGTGAGGCGGTATTTACCATGAGCAGGTGGCTTAGGGATTTCCTGACAGAGGAGTGCGGGCTTCCCGGGGAGAAGGTATATGCGGTGGGAGGCGGCATCAATGTGAATGCCGCCGGTATCCGCCCGGGGAAAAAGGAAGGTCGCCGGATCCTCTTCGTGGGACGCAGTTTCCTGCGAAAAGGCGGACTGCTGGTGGTACAGGCTTATGGCATCCTTAAGAAAAAATACCTGCCGGAGGCGGAATTGTACCTGGCGGGAGCCTCGGGGGAAGACATCCTGAGAACTCTGCGAGACAGCAAAATCTCTACGGATGAGAAGGAATTATGCGGTATTCATCTGTTGGGAGATCTGAAGTCGGAGGAACTGGCAGAATATTATAACCTGTGCGATGTGTTCTGTATGCCGTCTTATTTTGAAGCCTACGGACTGGTATTTGCGGAAGCTCTTACCTACGGACTGCCCTGTATCGGCAGGGACAGGTTCGCCATGCGGGAGATCATCGAGGACGGTCGTACCGGCAGATTGTTTTCCGGGGAAGATGCGGGAGAACTGGCAGAGGTATTGTGGGAGGTCTTAAATAATCCCGGATACCGGGAAGAAGTGGAGGCACGCAAGGGAAGGTACCTGGAAGAATATTCCTGGGACCGGGTAGCGCAGAGGATCTGCAGTGTGATGGAGCAACATGACAGAATATAAAACTCAGACAAAAATCAGTATCGTAGTACCGGTGTACAATGCGGAAGCGGTGTTACAGACCTGTGTGGACAGCATTTTGGGGCAGAGCTTTACGGAATGGGAGCTGCTGCTTGTGGATGACGGAAGCGGGGATGCATCCGGGGCATTATGTGACAGACTGTCACAGGAAGATTCGAGAATCCGGGCATATCATAAGCAAAACGGCGGTGTCAGCAGTGCCAGGAATCTGGGCATCCGTAAGGCCAGGGGAGAATATCTGTATTTTGCGGACAGTGATGATACGCTGGTTCCGGAGACTCTGGCGGAACTGTACCGGGAGGCATCCGGACAGAGCGCGGATATGGTAGTGTGTGGATTTACCTATTATGTGGAGCATTCCGGAGAAACGGTGGATAACCTTCCCGAAAAGTTTTTTTGCGGTGGAGGAGCAGCGTATCTGCGGGAGAGGTTTCTTGTGGATTTCCGTCAGGAATTTTTTAATCCGCCCTGGAACAAGTTGATTTTGCGAAGCCTCCTTACGGAGAATGGTATTTTCTTCGGGGAGGAATATGCCATCTGTGAGGATATGGCGTTTTCCATGCAGGTGCTGGAGCGGTGCCACAGGATCTGTGTGCTTCCCAGGACATTGTATTGCTACCATTACAAGAAAGAGGACAATCTGGTGAACCGGTTCCACGCCAATTATTATGAGGCACTTCTGTATTTCCGGGACTGCGCCAGACGCTGTTTTGACAGACTGGGGGCGGAAGAGGCGCTGTATGATGAGATCGATGCGTATTTCGTGGGGAAAAGCCTGATGTTTCTACATAAGATCTACCGGGATTCCGGGTATGACAGGCAGCAGAAGCGCACGGAACTGGAACGGATCGGGGCATCCGAGCACCTGCAGAATGCCCTGCGGGAGTATCGTGCCACCGGGCGGCGGAGAGTGCTGCGGGGGCTTTTGCTGCACAGGAACTTTTTTATGTTGGATGAGCTGTATCGATGGCGATAGTGGGGAAATGGGGGAAGAACATGGAACTGACAAAACAGATCGGGAGTCTCAGGAACCGGAGGACCTTAGACGGAAGAAAAGCGGACCGCAACAGAGTGAATCTGGAGTACTGGAATTTCAGCGAGAATCTGGGAGATCTGCTGGCACCGGTGGTGACCGGATGGATGCTACACCGTCTGGGGCTGGATTTGTCCAGGGAGGCGGCAAATCCCTGCCATCTCATGACCATCGGTTCGGTGCTGGGACTGGGGATCTTCGATGCCGTGATCTGGGGAAGCGGCGTCAATTCTTTCGGCCATGTGGGGAGGATTGCCCTGCAGAAAAATTACAGGAAACTGGATATCCGGGCAGTCAGAGGTCCCATTACGGCACAGGTGCTTCGGGAGAACGGCTATACCTGCCCGCAGATATACGGGGATCCTGCTATATTGCTGCCTCTGATCTATCCCGGCAGACGACCGGAGAAAAGGAAAAAATATGTGGTGATCGACCACTATATGAAGCGGAAAACGACAGGAGATGACAGACTTTCCATACGAACCGGAGATTACCGGACGTTTCTCGACAAAATATTAGAGGCCGAGGTGGTATACTCCTCTTCGTTACATGGAATTATTTTGGCGGAGAGCTATGGGGTTCCGGCGGTATTTTTACGGCAGGGCATGGAAGAAGAGCTGTTGAAATACTACGACTGGTATTTCGCCACCGGCAGATATGAGGTGCGGTCTGCGGTGTCACTGGCGGAGGCGAAGGAGACGGAGCCCATGGAACTGCCCCAACTGAATGAACTCAGGGAAGGACTTCTGCAAAGCTTCCCCTATGATCTGTGGATCCGCCAGGGAACCGGAAGGGATGGTTATTGATATGGGAAGAACCCGGAATGCATTTCGCAATGTGATCTTCGGAGGGCTGCTGAAGGGATACCAGATCCTGATTCCTTTTATCATGCGGACATTACTGATCCGAAGCCTGGGCATGGAATACCTGGGTCTGAACAGCCTGTTTACCTCCCTGTTACAGATATTGAACCTGGCGGAACTGGGAGTGGGGAGTGCGCTGGTCTACAGTATGTATGCCCCTATTGCAAAAGGGGATGCGGAAGAGATCTGCGGACTGTTGTTATTGTATCGCAGGTACTACCGCTGTATCGGTCTGTGTATTCTCGGAATGGGCATGCTGTTACTTCCATTTTTACCGTATCTGGTACGGGCGGACAGTGTTCCTGCGGGAATGAATCTGTATGTGCTGTATCTGCTGCATCTGGGAGCCTGTGTCGTAAGTTACTGGCTCTTCGGGTATAAAAACAGTCTGCTGACCGCCCATCAGCGGGGGGACCTGGTCAGCAAGGTGGATCTGTCGGTACGGACGCTCCAGTATGCGGTGCAGGCAATGCTTTTATTGTATGCCGGGAATTATTACCGGTATCTGGCGGCGGCACTGGGGGCGCAGATCCTGACGAATCTGTGTACGGCGGTGGTGGCGAAGAGAAAATATCCGGAATATATTCCCCGGGGAAAAGTATCGGAGCAGACGGAGAGGGAGATCCGCGGTAAGATCCGGGATCTGTTCACCTCGAAGGTCGGAGCGGTCATTGTGGGCAGCGCAGACTCCGTGGTCATCTCCGCGTTCCTGGGACTTACCGTACTGGCAGTCTATCAGAATTATTACTATATCATCACTTCCCTGATCGGGATGGTGGGCGTATTTTTCACAGCCTGCCTCGCAGGAATCGGGAACAGTATTCTGACGGAGAGCCGGGAGAAAAATTATAAGGACTTCCGGAAGCTTACCGCATTCATCGCCTGGACCGCCGGATTCGGCACCTGCGGACTGTTATGTCTGCTGCAGCCTTTTATGAAGCTGTGGATTGGGGAGGAAGGGATCCTGCCTGTGCAGATCGTGGTGTGTTTCTGCATTTACTATTTTATCTACGAGTTCAACCAGCTGTTCAATGCCTACAAGGATGCTGCCGGGATCTGGCACAGGGACCGGTTCCGGACACTGATGACGGCGGGAGTGAATCTTGGATTAAATCTGCTGCTGGTGCGTCCTTTGGGACTCTACGGGGTGATTCTGTCTACGGTAGTGTCCACGCTGATTGTGGGAATGCCCTGGCTGTTACATAATCTGTTTACGACCCTGTTTGCGGGAGAAGATTACAGGGGGTATCTGGGAACCATCGGATTCTATGGCATCGTGACACTGGCGAATTGTATTTTGACGTATCAGATATGCAGTCAGATTGCGGCGGACAGTATCGTCGGATTGCTGCAGAGGGGAATATTATGTGTGGCAGTGTCCAACGGCATCTTCCTGTTGTGTTACGGCGGCAGGAAGGAGTTCAGGCAGTTATTTGCCATCAGGGTGTAAAGGAGAGGAAGAGATATGAAGATCGCGGTAGCGGGAACCGGGTATGTGGGACTGTCGCTGGCAGTGCTGTTGGCCCGGGACAATGAAGTGACGGCGGTGGATGTGGTGCCGGAAAAGGTGGAAATGCTGCAACACGGGCAATCCCCCATACGGGATCCGGAGATTGAGGAATATTTACAGAGAGGCGGACTGCATCTGCAGGCGACGCTGGACGGGGAAGCGGCGTACCGGGAGGCGGAATACGTCATCGTCTCCACACCGACAAATTACGATCCGAAGATCCACTTTTTTGACACCTCTTCCGTGGAAAATGTGATAGAGACGGTGCGGAGAGTGAATGAGAAGGCGGTCATTGTTATTAAGAGCACGGTGCCGGTGGGATATACGGCATCGCTGCTGAAAAAATACGATACGGACCGAATCCTGTTTTCTCCGGAATTTTTAAGAGAGGGGCATGCATTGTATGACAATCTGTATCCCTCCCGGATCCTTGTGGGGGCAGCAGAAAGTGCCCGGATGATGGAGGAGGCGGAACGCTTTGCGGGACTGTTGTGCGCGGGGGCAAAAAAGACGCAGATCCCCTGCCGGATCATGGATCCCACGGAGGCGGAAGCGGTAAAACTGTTCGCCAATACTTACCTGGCACTGCGGGTCAGCTTTTTCAATGAACTGGACACCTATGCGGAGATGCGGGGACTGGAGAGCCGCAATATCATCGAAGGGGTCTGCCTCGATCCCAGGATCGGGATACAGTATAACAATCCATCCTTCGGCTACGGCGGTTACTGTCTGCCCAAGGATACGAAACAGCTGCTTGCCAATTATGAAAATATTCCGCAGAACCTGATCCAGGCCATCGTGTCCGCCAACAGTACCCGCAAGGATCACATCGCGGACAGTATTCTTCAGAGAGCGGAAGGAAAAGTCATCGGCATCTACCGGCTGACCATGAAAACAGGATCGGATAATTTCAGACAATCCAGTATTCAGGGCGTTATGAAGCGAATACGTTTCAAAGGAGCAAGGATCCTGCTGTATGAACCGGAACTGAAAGAAGATGCCTTCTACGGCAGCCCAGTCATACGCAGTCTGGAGCAGTTCAAGCGGGAAGCGGATGTGATCGTGGCGAACCGTTATCACAGGGAACTGGAGGATGTCAGAGAGAAAGTATATACCAGAGATCTTTATTACAGGGACTAAACGAGGGGGAAGAGATGAATACAGAGAAAAAAACAGGAGAACGCCTTCTGATCACCCTGGCGCTGTTGTCCTGTATCGGGTTTTCGGCATTTCTATTATGGCTGCAGCATAAACAGGAGACGGAGAGAGAACAGTTATCCGGGCAGCGGGAGGAAACACAGGCAGAACAGATACGGGAGACCGGCGACCAGCCGGTGCAGATCCGTACCAGACTCACCGCAGATCCGTCCGGGGAGCAGCCGGTATTCTCGCTGCCGGGAGGATTCTATCCGGAGGAGATCACCGTGGAGATCACGGCTCCGGAAGGATGCAGGGTCTATTATACGACGGATGGTAAGTTACCGGGAGAAGAGAACGGGATCCTCTATGAGAAGCCGGTGGAAGTGACAAATGTCTGCGGCAGCCCAAATGTCTACTCCGCAGTGTCCACCGTATCGGCGTACCAAAAGTACGAGCCTCTTACCACGGTGGACAAAGCAGTGGTGCTGCAGGCGGTGGCGGTAGATGCAGACGGAGCGGAAAGTGCGGTCACCTGCGCCAGCTATTTTATAGCCATGGAGGGGAAGGCAGTCTACCGGGATCTGCCGGTGCTGTCCCTGACCACGGATCCTGCGGGATTGTTCGACTATTTCGACGGCAATTATGTGACGGGAGTGGATTATGAGAATGCACTGGCGGCGGACGAACTGCGGTTTGATTCTGCGAATTATTACCGGGGAGGTGAAATCCCTGCCCACATTGAATATTTTGAAGCGGACAGATATCTGACCTATGAAGGGGATGTGACCCTGACATTACGTAAGGACGGCAATCTGGACTACGGACAGAAAAGCTTCCTGCTCGCGGAAGCGGATCCTGGCATAGACGAAGGCTGTGATCTGTATCCGTTTTTTCGAAGCGGAGGGATTTTGTTGTACGGAGGCGGAACGGATCACGCGGCGAAGAGCAGACAGTGCCTGGAGGAAGAATTGTTGCGTGGAAGAGCGCAGAGCTTTTCATCCGAGGCAATGCAGGGATGCATGGTATTCGTGGACGGAGAATTCTGGGGACTGTACCTGATGCGGGAGGAGAGCCGTCCGGAGAGTCTGGCGGAGCGCGCCGGATGCAGGACGGAAGAGATCCGTATGGTGGGAAATGCCTATCCTTCGCAGATCGCTCCGGAGTACGGAGAGCTCTACCGGCTGGTGACAGAGCAGAGTAGCGGATCGGATGAAATTTACCGCAGGATCCTGGAGCAGATGGATCTGGACAGCTACCTGGAATATTACTGCGCCAATCTCTATTTCGGCAATCCGCAGTTTGATTCCTTTTCCACCACCGTCTGGAGACAGGAGGGAGAGGGCAGCGTGGGAAAATGGCACTGGGAATTCACCGATGCCACGGATACCCTGGGGCGGAACAACTTAAGCAATTACAGTGTGAATACCTACCTGTGTCCCGGAGTGTCCGGAGATCTCTTTTTTCAGGGGCTGTTGAAAAATCCCGATTTCGCGGAAAGCTTCCACAGGCGTATGCAGGCGTATGCGGAAGAATGGACGAGAGAGCGGGTGGAGGAATCCCTGACACCGATCCTTGAAAAATACCGGGTTGCGGTGACGGCGACGGCAGAGCGTTACGGGGTGCGGCAGACGGAGGAAGGGTATCTGGCGGACGGAGATACGATCCTTACCTATTTTGACCGGAGAGGAGAATATATTCTGCGATATACGCAAGAGCTTCTGAATCGAAATTCGGAGACGGAATGAGTGGAAAGGGGAACAACGTATGGAAAAAATAGCAGAATATCTGGCAGAACTGGTGCTGGCGGGACTGGAGGGGAGAACCCCGAAGGAGATGCCTGCGGGGATCTGTGTGGAGGAGATCGTAAAGATCTCCGGAGAGAATCACATGGATTACCTGTTGCTGGGAGCGCTGCTTCGCACAGAAGGATTATCGGGAGAAGAAAAAGAGATCCTACGGAAGAAAGTGCTGGGGAGCATGCTGTTTACCGGTCTGCAGATGCAGGAACTGAAAAGCCTGGAAGAACATATGGAAAAGGCAAAAATTCCCTGCCAGCCCATGAAAGGTGCCCGGATGAAGTTCTACTATCCATCCCCGCTTCTTCGGGAGATGAGTGATATTGATATTCTGATCCATGGGGATTTTATGGAACAGGCAGCAGAAGAACTGCTGGGCATGGGGTATGTCTTACAGCAGAAGATCAAACACCATGACATCTATTGTAAGGCACCCGGAATCGTGGTGGAGGCTCACAGAGCCATGTATGACCGGACGGTGGATGAGAGACAGTATGCCTATTTCTCGGATCTGTCCCGGGCGGTGCGCAGAAGCGGCTTTTTGTATGTCTATGACTTCGAAGCGGAAGACTTCTATATTTATATGATAGCGCACATGGCAAAACATTTTTACAAAAGAGGCTGCGGTATCCGCAATCTGGTGGATATCTATGTGTTCCGGCAACGGTTCGGGGAGGAGATGGATGCTTCTTACCTGGAAAAACAGTTCGCGGCGCTGGGACTTTCGGCATTTACCGAGCACATGGAGAAATTAACCGACATCTGGCTGGGGGGAGAAGGCTGGGACGGATTTTACCGGCAGTTGTTTGACTATATGCAGGACTGCGGGATCTACGGGAAGGATGAGAACGGGATCTGGAACCTGTTCTGCGAGGAGGGAGAGAGCAATCTGGATAGCCTGAAGAGATGGTATCACTTCCCACCTTATCGCTATATGGTGACATATTATCCGTGGCTTACGAAGAATCCGGTGATCGGCAGGGTGCTTCTGCCTGCGGCGTGGGGTATCCGGGCGGTGCGGGGAATCGCCTGCGGCAGAGGCAGACAGAAGCGGGAAATGCTGAAACAGATCGGGGATACACAGATACTGGTCCGCCAGAATATTTACCGCAGACTGCAGCTGCATTTTCATTAAAAATGAGACAGGAGAGACGGATATGATAAGTCTGTTGGGGTTCCTCGCAAAGAATCCTTGGAAAAAAGAGACCATACTTACCTATTATTATTCGGCAAAATTCCGTATGCAGCTCCTGCTTTGCTCTGCGGAGAGACTGCACAGGAACTGGGGAACGAAAGACCTGGAATCGGCATGGACGGAACCTGTGGATATTTACAGACAGGCAGCCGCCATATCCCGGATCGTGAACCGGGTCTGTGACAGGACTCCCTGGCAGAGCAAATGTCTCGTGCGGGCGCTGGCGGCCCAGAGACTGCTGTACCAAAGAGGTATCCCCACCACGCTGTATATGGGCTGCGGCATGGAAGAAGGGAAAATGGTGGCGCATGCCTGGCTGCGCTGCGGGAAAATCTATGTGACCGGAGGAGACGGAAGCGGCTATACCACAGTGGCGCGGTTCTGCTTAGAGACCGGGCGGAAAGGGGAGTCCCATGTCGGCAATCTGGGGAATTGTGGATCTGCAGGCCGGACAGAGGTCTGATGATGAGAGTCTGTGTGGCGGGAGACTTCGGGAAGAGGCGGCACGTATGCGGGAGACCTATAAGAGCAGCTGTCTGGATCGGATAGAAGAACGTCTGGGAGAGGGATATTACTTCGCCTGCGGGGTACAGAATGTGACAAAAGAGGCTGCGTGGGAGCATTTCCCTTATGGAAGTGCAGGAGATGACGGGGATCTGTTCACAGCGGATGTGATACTGGATAACCGTGCCGGGATGCTTCGGGAAGTGGCAGGACGTCTTGAAGGAACAGAAGGAATAGAAGGAACAGTGCTTCCGGATGGGGAGATTTTATATGAAAGCTTCCGCAAGGCTCCGGAGCAGACCCTTGCCACAGCAAGAGGCGCTTATGCCTGCGCGTATCTGGAGTGCGGTAAGGGGAATCTCACCTTGTTTAACGATGCGGTGGGGAACCGCTCGGTCTACTATTTCAGAGAGGATGACAGAATTTATTTTTCTTCCCTGCTTGCGGGAATCCTCTGTGAGCGGCGGGACTTTAAGTGCAATAAGGGCTGGTTTGACCGCTTTTTTGCTATGGAGGATCTGCGGGCGGCAGCGGAACCGCGGGAGACCCCGTATGCGGGGATCTACCGACTGGAGCCGGGCGAAGTCATCGTATTTACGAGAGAAGGAGAGAGGCGCAGAAGCTACTGGAATCCTTTTGCCACGCGTAAAGTACTTATGGGGAAGACGGAAGACGAGTATCGGGAACTGGTGACGGAGACTCTGAAGAGCTGTGTGGAAGATGTGATCCGGGGAGATAAGGAGACCGGGATCCTGCTAAGCGGAGGGCTGGATTCCAATGCGGTGGCGGCATTTGCCGCGCCGTTTCTTAAAAAAAGCGGGCGGAAGCTGCATTCTTTTACTTCGGTGCCGCAGGAGAGCGCGCGGGCAATCAGACAGGACCGGTATGCCGTGGAGGATGAGAGATATTATGTGGAGCTGGTGAAAAGCTTCCAGGGGAATCTGGAACCGGAATATATCGTGACAGACCGGGGGGATCTGCTTGCGGAGAACCGTAAAATGCTGGAACTGCTGGAGGTACCTTATAAGGCGGTGCTAAACCTGCCCTGGATGTATGAAAGCTACAGGAGGGCGGCACAGAAGGGCTGCGGGATCCTGCTGTCGGGGCAGTATGGGAATATTACCATATCCTACGGAGATTTCCGTTGCCTGTTTCTTACGCTTCTGCGGCAGGGGAAGCTTGTGACACTTACGCGGGAGATCGATGCCTACCGCAGAAAATACAGAAAAAGCCGCAGGTGGATTTGGAAGGATCTGCTTACGGCAGGTCCGGATGAGGACTTTGGGGCAGTTTCCCGGTACATGTATGACAAAAATGCCCTGCGGCAGGTGGGGGAATATGAGGTAAAGCTGTCGCTGGCTACCGGGGTGGTGCCGAGAGATCCCACGAGGGATAAACGCATGATCGAACTGGTGTTAAGTCTTCCGCCGGAGCAGTTCACCCATGACGGTCAGGAACGGAGACTGGTGCGTCGGTATCTGCGGGGACGGATCCCGGAGGAGATTCTGGCGGATGAATTCCATAAGGGCAGACAGGGCGTGGGGAGTGCCGAACTTATGGCAAGACGGTGGGAGCAGATCCGGAAGGAACTGGCATTGTCGGAGGAGATGGCACGGGACGCAGACGGCTCCCGGGAGAAAATGGTGCGCGCATTCTACTGGGGACTTACTATGGAATATCAGATAAACTTTCACTTATAGTGAAAGTCAGAAAAATAAAAAGTTTCAGTTATAGTGAAAGAAATAATTATGAGAAAAGAATGTTTTAATACTTTCAGTTATAGTGAAAGATTTTATAGGATATACGGATTACGGGTACAATCACAGATTCCTTTTGCAGAGGCTGCGCCGGATACGGAAGGACCCGCTGAAGTAAGGATCGTGATCGGAAGAGTGCCGGATTTTTTAAGAGAGGCGGGGCAGAAAGGCTACGGAACCTGGACAGGTGGCTTCACATCGGCGTGGTTCCGCATCCGGAACGGGACCCAGGTCTATGTGGCGAATGGCAATACCATCACCGTGGAGCCGGCGCTGAATCCGGATATGACGCTGACAGCCTCCCTGTTACTCAGTGCGGGAATGGGGCTGATCTGTCAGCAGCGGGGAGATGTGTATCTCCATGGAAGTGCCCTGAAGATCGGGAAGCAGGCGGTATTGCTCTGCGGAGAGAGCGGCGCGGGTAAATCCACGGTGGCGACACAACTCTTACAGAGAGGGGCGGGATTCTTAGCAGACGATACCGTGCGGATCCGCCGGGGAGCTGAAGGGATGATGGCGGAACCCTCCTATCCGCAGCAGAAGCTGTGCAGGGATGTGGCATTACGCTGTGGCAAACGGCTGGAGGAGCTTCGCTATATTGACGAAGAGCGGGAGAAATACGCCTGGTCAAGACGGGACTGCTATGTAACAGAGGCACAGGCTGTAAAAAAGATATTCCTGTTACGTAAGGAAGCGGCAGGGGCGAAACAGACAGAGGCGGTGCGTATCCGGGAACTGACCGGACAGGAGGCATTGGAAAGCGTCAGTGCGCAGCTTTATCTGGCAGACACTTACCGGTATATTACGGGAATACCGTTTCCTCTCATGGAACAACTGACCCGAATCACAGAACAGGCACAGATCCTGGAAGTGACGAGAAGCGGGCAGGGGGATACGGTACAGGAAGCAGTAACAAAAATATTACAGTTTTGTTAGAAAGAAGGTATTGGGCGAAGGAATCTCTATAATAAAGGATGTAAGTAACAAATAATGAAAATGTAATAAGGAGGAATGGAAAATGAAAGCATGGAGTCAGCCCGCTGTGGAAGAAGTGAACGTAAGAGCAACGGCTTACAGCCCCAAGGGAGGTCTGATCGAGGACGGTGCTTACCAGTCCAACGACGGTAAATATACCATCCCCACCTACGGACCCTCTTCCGGCAATTCCGGAGAGCCCAGCGTAGACGTACAGTAATCACCGTACGACAGGAGACCGTTTAAAGGATCAGGGAAGCTCATGGTTACATGGGCTTTTTTGGTCGCTTTTGTAATTGTAAAAGAAGGGAGAATTTAAAATGAACAGGACGACAAGGATCCGGATGAAACAGCGAAGAGATGTGACAGATCTGGCAGGGGAAAAAGTGATGGTGGATTTCGCACAGGGAAAATATTTCTGCATCAAAGGCGTGGGAAACGATATCTGGGACATGCTGGAGGAGCAGCAGGACGCGGATGGAAAGCCGGATGCTCTTGAGATTGACACGATCCTACATAAACTGCTGGAGGAATATGAAGTCACGGAAGAAGTCTGTGAAAAAGAAGTGCTGGAATTCCTGGATAAACTGAAGCAGGCGGGAATCTTAGAAGAGGTGTAGCAGGGTATGGAGAACATAAAGGGGAAAAAATACATCTCCTGGCTGTGGCAGTATACCAGACCCTATATGGGCAGGATCGGACTGCTGTTATTACTGGGGCTTTCCGAAACATTTGTCTCCCTGGCGATGGTGCAGATCACAAAAGACATCATTGATCGTGCCACGGTGGGAAGTGATTTCGGAAGACTGCTTTTTGTGTATGTGGCATTGCTTTTGGGAATGCAGTTGGTCTCGGTCTGTTCGACATTACTTACGGCACTGGTGACGGAGCGGTTCTCCTTCGGGATCCGGAGACAGATCTATGAGAAGATCCTGCACTCCGTCTGGAGAGATGTGACGGCTTATCACACCGGAGACCTGATGACCAGACTGACCAGCGATGCGGGCAATGTGGCGGATGGTATCGTAGGGACGATCCCGAATATTTTACAGCTGGGGATCGAACTGGTACTGGTATTTTTAATGCTGTTTCATTATTCGCCGCTTCTGGCGGTATTTGCCCTGCTGGTGGCGCCGGTAGCGGCAGTCTGCTCCTGGTGGCTGGGAAGGAAGCTTAAGAGACTGCAGGGAAAGGTGCAGGAGAGCGAATCCGCCTACCGGTCCTTTTTGCAGGAAAGTCTGGTGAACCTGATGATCATCAAGGCTTTTACCGGAGAGACAAACGCGGTGGAACGTCTGACGAGATTACGGGAGGAGAGATTCCGCTGGGTGTATCGCAAGACAGGGCTTGGGACCGCCAGTTCCGCGGTGATGGCACTTGCTTTTCAGGGAGGATATCTGGCTGCCTTTTCCTATGGAGCACTGCAGCTGTCGAGACGGCAGATCACCTACGGCACGATGTCGGTATTTCTGACTCTGGTGAACCGGGTGCAGGCACCGATCCTGGGACTGGCACAGCAGATCCCCAGGGTAATCGCAGTATTGACATCTGCAGGGAGGATCATGGAACTGCAACAGATCCCCGAGGAGGCAGCGACGGAAGGAAGCATCGAGGGGACGGATATCGGTGTGGAACTGAAAAATGTGACTTTTGGTTATACGACGGAGCCGGTGCTGCAAAAGCTGAATCTTAAGATCCGACCGGGAGAATTTACCGCTATCGTAGGGGAGTCCGGAATCGGCAAGACCACGCTGATCCGGATCCTGTTAGCGTTTTTGCAGGCAGGGGAAGGAGACGTGGATTTCTATAACAGTGCCGGAGTAAGACAGAGTACCGGGGCTTTTGTGCGGCAGTTTGTGGCATATGTTCCCCAGGGAAATACACTATTTAGCGGATCTGTCCGGGAGAATCTCAAGATGGGCAGAGAAAATGCATCGGAAGAAGAACTGTGGGAAGCTCTGCGGCTGGCATCTGCGGAGCGGTTCGTCCGGGCGCTGCCTGTGGGTCTGGATACGGTCATCGGGGAGAGAGGACTTGGGCTGTCGGAGGGACAGGCACAGCGGATTGCCATCGCCAGGGCGTTTCTACGCAGAGCACCGTTCCTGATCCTGGATGAAGCCACCTCGGCGCTGGATGAAGCGACGGAGATCGCGGTATTGCAGGGACTGAGAGAACTGCGCCCCAGACCGACCTGTCTGATCATCACCCACAGAAAGGGAATCTTAAAATATTGTGACCGGGAGATCCGGATCTTAGAGGGGAGAGTGACGGAAGAATGCAGCACAGCTATCGTCTGTACGGCATGAAAGTGCGAATCCGCAGGATGAGTGACGGGGAGCGGAAGGATTTTGAGCGGGAACACGGAGAACTGCTCTGCGGCAGCCGGATCGGGATGCCGAAAAGTTTTCTCTGCAACCGAACCCTGCTTATGACGGTGGAGGGTGGATGCGATATCCGGTACCACGTCCGGGAGGGCGGAAATCCGGATTATGCAAGGACTTATCTGCTGGGCTACGGAATGGCAATGGCGGCATTGCAGCAGGGAAAGCTTGCCTTTCACTGTAGTGCACTGGAGGCTAAGGAAGGAGGAGCGGTACTGATCGCCGGGGAGAGTGGCGCAGGGAAATCTACGCTGACGGTAAATCTGTTGCAGCAGGGGTACCGGTTCCTGGCGGATGATATGGCAGTGGTGGATCCCGGGCAGGAGAAAATCCAGGTCTATCCGTCACTTCCTTATATGAAGCTGTGCCGGGACGCGGTATTGCGGCAGGGCTACGATCCGGAGACGCTGTGTTACATTGATGAAAAAAAGGATAAATTTCTGGTGCCCTATACCGGGGACTTCCGGACGACAGGGACAGAACTGAAGCAGTTTATTCTGTTACAAAAGGGGAAAGAGACTGCGATACGGACCGAAGAAATCACAGGAGCGGACCGGATGCTTATGTATAAAGAGAATCTTTTTCTGAGACGTCTGTGGAAAGGACAGGATCCGGAACCGGAGGTCTGGCAGAAGTGTCTGAAGATGGCGGAAAAAATTCCTGTATATTGTATCAGGCGTCCGGCAGCAGGTGATTCCACTGCCGGGGTGGCAGCGGAAGTACACAGACTGCACAGTATGGTGTTAGCTTAAGAACTCTTCCGGTTCTTCGGAAGGCTTCGGCGGCTCACAGTCGCCTCCACCGGGATGGTGTCCGCCTCCGCCGGGATGTCCGGGGTACCAGGGGAACCAGCCACAGGCTGTCTCGGATACGTTTAACTCCATAAGTTCAGGTTGTTTCCAGGTCTTCATATTATATACTCTCCTTTCCGCCTGCATGGGCAGGCATGCCGGGGAATTTCCCCACGTGGTTACAGAATAGTCAAAGTGGGGCGGGAAGTAAAGAAATGTATCAGGATTGTAAGAATTATGGAAATCAGAAAGCCTGTACGGGAAGTGTGACTGTGAAGATGCTGCCCATTCCCGAAGTGCTTTCACAGGATACGGAGCCGCCGTGGCGCTTTACAATGGCGGAGACGATGGCTAAGCCCAGACCGCTTCCGGTGGAGGAACCCGGTGTCCTGGCGGAGGAGACAGTATAAGTCCTTTGGAAAATATTCTCCAGATCCTTTTTCGGAATGCCGGGGCCCTGATCGGCGACAGAGATCCGGAGGGAGGAAGCATCGCGGGAGAGAGCGGCGCCCAGGGTGATCCGGGTATGAGGAGGAGCGTACTTTACGGCGTTCGATAACAGATTGTCAAACACTCTTACTAATTTCCCAGGGTCGGCAAAGAGGGTGGCACGCAGAGCGGGAGAGACCTGTAACTGCATGGTATGGGCGGCGTACTTACTGTCCGGAAGCGCAGTGTAGAAATATTCCTCTAAAAAGGAGAGAGCATCCAGCTCCTGAAAACAAAAACTGCGGGAAGGGTCCTCCAGAGTGAAAAGCTCATACATATCCCGGATCAGATGCTCTAAAGTGGAAGTCCTGTGATCGAGCAGCCGCAGGGTGCTCTGCAGGTCCTGTTCTGTCAGAGGCTGCCCGGAGTTCAGATAATCCACGGCGCTGCGGATGGCGGTCAGAGGTGCTCTGAGATCATGGGAGAGGTTGGCAAGCATTTCCGAGCGTTCCTTTTGCAGGCGCTTCAGGGAACGGTTGCTGGCACTGAGCTGTTCCGTCACTTCCAACAATCTGCGGGAGAGAGATTCTACGGTGTCCTGTTCCAGTTCCGGGGGCAGAAATTGCTGCCTGGAAGAGATCGGTTTATCAGAATTCAAAGGGAAGAGCCTCCTTTCACGAAGCGGTATCCTTTGGACCAGACGGTCTCGATACGATTCTCCAGTTCATAGCTGCCCTCAAAGCGTTTGCGGAGACGGCTGACATTGACCATGACGCTGCGCCTGTCACTTTCCCGGTAGCTGCCGAAGAGGGCGGTTCCCAGTTCTTCAAAAGTGACGTCCCGGTCAGGGTGCTCCGCCAGATACAGCAGGACTTCGTATTCCCGGTTCGAAAGCAATAGATCCTCCTTCCGATAGAGGGCTTTGTGGGCAAGCTTGTCAATGGTGAGATTACCGATAGCTAAGAGAAGATCGGAGGAGACATTTTCCAACTGCCTGCGTCTGCGGATCAGCAGATCCACGCGGGCTTTCAGTTCCCGGAGACTGTAAGGCTTAATCAGATAATCATCGCCGCCGCAGGTAAGCCCTCTCACCACATCTTCCTCGGAGCCTCTGGCGGTGAGGAAGAGGATCGGCACAGAAGAAAAAGAACGGATATAACGGCAGACCCGGTAACCATCGGCTTCGGGCAGCATAACATCTAACAGAATACAGTCCGGCAGATGTTCCCGGATAGACAGGATCCCCTCTTTGGGGGAGACTGCGGTATACACAGTGAATCCCACACCGGTGAGATATTTTTGATTGATCGCCAGCACTTCGGCATCATCATCGATCATTACAAGTTTGGACATAAGAACCCCACCTTTCTCACAATACTGGAGCAATTTTAGCATGAGAAGAAAAACGTTGTCATCAAAGGATGGTCGACGAGGACAGACAAAAGACGGCAAAAACCGAAGAACAATGCGAAAAAATGACAAAAAAGGGGGAGAAAAATGAATCGGTCAAATACGGGAGCAAATAAGGATACCAGGCGTATGATAGAAGATATACTGCTGCTATCAGCCGCGTATGCCGCAGCCGCACTTTTTACGGGGATGGGACGGGATCTGCGGAAGCTGTGTGGAATGACGGGGCTTACGGCGGTATTTATTCTGATTTATGTCCTGGAAAGCGGAGAACAGTATCTGTATAATGTGACACTGTTCGGTTACACGGACAGGATACAGCGCAGAAGAACGAGATCTTTTCTGACGGCAGCGGCAGCCACCGCGGTACTTCTGCCTTTTATCACAGAGGATGGAACGGGATATTTTCTGTTTCTGATCCTGACCTACAGCATGGAAAGTCTGAAACTGTTCTGGGGCGCAAGAAAGTCTCCGGACGAAGAGCAGAACCGCGGAGGCAGACCCAGGACCGCATTTGTGGGAAAACGGGCACAGTATAACAAATTCCGGTATTTTCTGAAGAAGACCAGTATCCGGATGGAGCTCGTCGGCTACATCGCCATGTCCGGGGAGGAACTGCTGGGGATTCCGGAGGGGGACAGAGGAGAATACCTGGGGAGCCTGGAATACCTGGAGGAACTGATTAGGCAGTACCATCTCGATCAGATATACATCCTGCAAAAAAGGGAGGAACAGCTGTCCCTCATACAGAAATATGTGGATCTGTGTATCGATATGGGAGTCACCGTGCGGATGGTGGTGGATATTTATAAAAGAAGGAGAGCCGACAGCTATGTGAGCTGCGTGGGGACTTATCCGGTGATCACCTATCATACCGTGACGTTAAATACGGGGGAACAGATCGTAAAACGCACCATGGACATCGTGGGTGGGATCGTGGGAATCCTGGTATTTTCCCCGGTGATGCTGGTGACGGCAATCGCCATCAAACTGGACTCTCCGGGACCGGTGATCTTCCGGCAGACCAGAGTCGGGAAGAACGGCAGAACATTCCAGATCTATAAATTCCGCAGCATGTATACGGATGCGGAGGAGAGAAAAGCGGAACTTTTATCCCAAAACGAGATCTCCGGAGGCGTGATGTTCAAGATGAGGGATGATCCGCGGATCACCCCGGTGGGGAAGATCATAAGGAAGCTCAGTATCGACGAACTGCCGCAGTTTTTCAATGTGGTGGCAGGTTCCATGAGCCTGGTGGGCACGAGACCGCCCACACTGGACGAAGTGGAGAAGTACGAGCGCAAACAATGGCGCCGCATCAGCATCAAGCCGGGGCTGACGGGAATGTGGCAGGTAGGCGGCAGAAGCCGGGTGACGGATTTTGAAAAAATCGTGGAGATGGATGTGGAGTACATCGACAACTGGTCCCTCATGGAGGATATCCGGATCCTGTGTAAGACCGTGGTGGTGGTGCTAAAGCATGCGGACGCGTATTAAATATATGGTGGAAAAGTATTTTTGTTGGGGGAAGAGAGAAAATGCGAAGCATATGGGAGAAAATCAACTGGCAGGGACTGTTGGGCGCCATTGTGCTGCTTGGGTACGGATTTTTGGAGGAACCGTTGGCAGCAGTCCTTGGTGGAATCATGATTTTGAGCGATATAGCGGCGAATCTGGTCAGTATACGACAAAATTAGAAAGAGAAAAAATAAATTTGTCGATTTACGAAAAATTTCGTAAAAATGTGAACCGTTTTCTGTGGGGGAGCAGTCTTAATAGATGTAACGAAATGATGGAGGAAACGCTATGGACGGTATGCTGTATTCTATACTTGCAATTCTGACAAACTATCGAATCATGAGAATCGAAGAAGAACAGACACCGCTGGCATCGACGGCACCAAGTGTGTATTACGGTGACATGATTGCCGGTATGCTGGTCGTAGGACTGCTTCTGGTCATAACGGCGTACATCATTTTATGTGCCAAATACAGAAAACGGATCATAGAACTGCGGGGAGATGCCAAGCCGGGATGGAACTGGTGGAAGCTCAGAAAACAGGCGACGGAACTGGAAGACCAGAAGGCGGAAGGTATCGTAGAAGATATTAAGCGTGCTGCGGAAAACTATAGGACTGTTTAATTGTGAAAAAGCAAAAGGAGAGGCGAAATGAAGAAAAAGGGGTTTAAAAGAATTTTGACGATCTGCATGTGTGCAGCCATGCTGATTGAGTCCGTAAATGTAAGCACATTTACGGTAAAGGCAGGCACGGCAGATGCCATCACACAGGATTCGGAACTAAAGGATGCTGTGGAGAACGGAGAAAATGCCGATCAGGCAGCTTATGAGGCTGCGCAGAAAGCAGCAGAGGCAGCAGCGGAAGCGGAAGCAGCCGCAAAGGCAGCAAAAGAACTGGGAGAGGCAGCAGCGGACGCAGCACTGGATCCGGATGCAGCACAGGCACCGGCTTTAAAAGAAGAAATCGATAAGGAAATCAGTGATGCAGAGACAGCAGTTGCTGATTCCAACAATAAGAGCAGGCAGGAATCGCAGATGATGCGGCAAAGGATGCGGCAGAGGCAGCAGATGTGGCAGATGCCAGAAAGACCGCGAAGGAAGAAGATAACGCGATACTGGAAGCAGAGAAGAGCGAGATTGTAAAAGCACAGGAAGACCTGAAGAGCGAGATCGCGCAGAAGGAAAACGAAATTAAGGATCTGAATCAGCAGATTGTTGCGAAGAATGCAGAGATTGATGCAACAGAAAAGGCAATCGAGGATCTTGGCTGGAAGAGATTTGTTGTAGAAACAGATGAATACAAACAGGCAAAAAAATTAAACGCACAGATTGATGCTTTGGAAGCAGATATTGATGATCTGAAGGATGATATCGCGGATGCCAACGATGCAATCGATGCAAAGCAGAGCGAGATTGCCAAGAAGGATACCGAGATCGCCGGTAAGGATGCACAGATCGCCGAGAACAACACTTATATTGCCGGCATCGTAGCCTCCCAGAAGACCGTGCAGGATTTTGTAGACAACAATCCGGACACACAGATCACTTATCTGGATAAGGAAAAACAGGAGGAGTTTAGCACTCTTTTAAAGGAGTTGGAAGCGTCTACCGCAAAATATGAGGATGCAAAGGAACTCCGTGAAGAATATCAGGATGCTACCGACAGAAGCGGTGTCGGTCTCATAGAATGGTTTAAAAAGGTATACAAGGAACTGAAGATCGAAGCAGCCAACGACAATGCCAAGATCGAGATGGACTGGGAAAATCTGCAGCTGGTATATACCAATGACGGACTGACCCTGTTACTGGGCAAGAACAAAGATAACGAACAGGTACTGCTCACCTGGGAGAATAACAGATTGACAGCTACCAAAGTAGATGAACATGAATTTGCTGCGTATTCCACCGCTTTCGATGCAGCGGCAGCAGCCCAGGCATCCACGAAGGCAGCTCAGGCAGCAACCGATGCAGCAGCAGCCAGACAGGCAGAGAAGGAAGCACTGGATCAGTATAACGCAGCGAAGGCAGCTTTGGAGGCAGCAAGGGAAAGACTTGCCGCAGCGAGAAAGGCAAAACTGAACGAACTGCAGCTGAAAGCAGCACAGGAAGCTTTAGAGCAGGCAAAACAGAACGTAGAAGCAGCAAAGAAATCCTATGAAGATGCGCAGGATGCAGCAGACGAAGCGAAGAAAGCTTACGAAGATGCAAAGGATAATTTTGATAACAAACCTGTAACCGCACGCTTTTATATTCTGAACAGAGGGTTGGCACAGCCTTCCGAAGTAGGACATTATCCTGCAGGAAATTACAGTAAAGTACAGTTTGGAGAGCTGTATAAGGGCGAGGACAACAGTTACCTGGATCAGTATGCCAAGGGACTTAAGAATCAGGATCTTGCAGCTTATATTAAGCAGGCACCCACTGCCGAAGCATTCGGTATTACCTTAAAAGAAGGTGAGTCCATCCAGTGGTATGTAATTAAGACCGAGAACGACGGTATCCATGTGGACGGTATTATCTTAGGACAGAAATTCAACGTGACCGTACATTACGGTTATGAAGACGAACAGGGCAATTTTGTAAAAGTTGCAGAGGACTATACGGGAATCTACGGTCTGGGTGAGACTTATGATATTCCCAGCCCTGAAGTAGTGATCGACGGCTTTAAATATGCCGCAAAGAATGCAACCCAGGCATCTGTAAGCGGAACTGCTTACAGTGATAAGGAGTACACTGTTTTATATCATAAGGAAGAGGGCATATCCGTAACGGTGAACTATTACCGTGCAAGTGTAACAGGAACTCTGCTGCACAGTGAGATCCGTAACATCGGAGTTTCTCAGGCAGCTGATTACGGTAAGTCTCTGACCGCAAGCGATCTGAATGCATGGAGACCCGGCGACTGTGAAGATGGTGTACTGGTAAGTTATGAAAAGACAGAAAACGGTTATGTAGCAAATATTGTATATACTGCAATTCCGGTAATTCCTTCGGAATCCGGTACTTCCGGAGGAGATGGAGACGGTGAAGGTGAAGGCGGTGAGACCGGTTCCGGCACTGTAGCGGAAGCAGCAGGAGGCGCAGGTGGTATTACAGCCGGTGTGGTACAGCAGGTAGCAGGTGCAAGACAGACTACTGCACAGGAGACCACACAGATTGCCGACGAGACCACTCCGTTAGCACCCACTGTTACAGCAGCACCCGGGAAGGAAGCCGGTATCGAAGCTGTCAGCAGCGACAACAATGTAGTTAGTATCGAGGATGAGGAAGCACCTCTTGCAGCAACTGTAAATTGCTGGATCCATTGGCTGATCCTGCTGTTGACTGCCATCTACACCATATACGAACTGGTTCGCGCTATCCACAGAAACAGGAAGATCAATGAACTTTCCGGGGAAGCCGGACAGGTAGAAATGTAGGAGGAGACCGTAATGAAAAATATGAAAAATCTTGATATTGCAGTACCTGTTTTATTTATCGTGTCTCTGGCAGTGATCAGTTTCTTTTGGGGATGTCACCTGGATCTGTACATGACACTTCTGGCGGGGGTGATTGCAGCAGTGACGATTCTGACAACGTATGTGCAGCATAAGAAAATTAAAGAATTAGATTCCACAGAAGAAAATTAAGCGGAAAAGTGAAAAGAAAATAAAAGATCCGGGGCATCGATCCCGGATCTTTTTGCTTAAAATACGTTGCTGATGTAGGATGTGAATGTTATAATCATGCTTATGGGGGCGGGAAGAGACCGGTACCTTAGGCATAATAACAGTAATATATGGTTATATTTCAGAAAAGAAAAGGAAGGCAGTCTATGAAAGTCTTAGTAACAGGCGTAAAAGGGCAGTTGGGATATGATGTGGTAAATGAACTTACAAAGCGCGGCATCGAAGCAGTCGGCGTAGATATCCAGGAGATGGATATCACCGATGCAGCCAGCGTGGAAAAAGTCATCGGTGAGGCAGCACCGGATGCGGTAGTGCACTGTGCCGCTTATACCGCGGTGGATGCAGCGGAGGACAATGTGGAGGTCTGCCGTAAAGTCAATGCGGACGGTACACAGAACATTGCAAATGTCTGCAAGAAGTTAGACTGCAAGATGGTCTATATCAGTACCGACTATGTATTTGACGGCGAAGGCACCAGAGCCTGGGAACCCGATGATGAGCGCCATCCCCTGAACGTATATGGACAGACCAAATATGAGGGCGAAGTGGCAGTGCAGAATACGCTGGAGAAATATTTTATTGTAAGAATTTCCTGGGTATTCGGTGTGAATGGCAGGAATTTCATCAAGACCATGCTGAATCTGGGCAAGACCCATGACCACCTCACTGTAGTGAATGACCAGTTCGGTTCCCCTACTTATACTTATGATCTGGCAAGACTCTTGGTGGATATGGTCCTGACCGATAAATACGGCATCTACCATGCTACCAACGAAGGCATCTGCAACTGGTATGAATTCGCCTGCGAGATCTTCCGTCAGGCAGGCATGAATGTGGATGTGGATCCCGTGCCGTCGTCCGAATATCCCACGAAGGCAAAGAGACCGGAGAACAGCCGCATGAGCAAGGAGAAGCTGACAGAGAACGGATTTGAGCGTCTTCCTTCCTGGCAGGATGCGCTGGAGCGATATCTGCAGCAAATACAGTAGCTGTTCAGCTTATAGGCAGACACTGTATAGGCGGGAAAATTACGGGAAATACTTCATGGAGCGGTATCGGAAACGGTACGGCTCCTTTTTCTTGAAATACATATGAAAAAATCCCGTAAAAATGCGTAAAATCTAAAAAAATCCAGTTGACAACGGAAGCCGGAACAAGTATACTATTAAAGCGTGCCAGAAAAGGTGCGTCTATTATACTATTAAGAAAGAGGTGAAACAGAATGCCAACATTTAACCAGTTAGTAAGAAAAGGACGTCAGACCTCTGTTAAGAAGTCTACTGCACCTGCTCTCCAGAAGGGTTACAACTCTCTTCACAAGAAAGCAACAGACGTTTCTGCTCCCCAGAAGCGTGGTGTATGTACCGCTGTTAAGACAGCAACTCCTAAAAAGCCTAACTCTGCTCTTAGAAAGATCGCCAGAGTACGTCTTTCCAACGGAATCGAAGTTACCAGCTACATTCCCGGTGAAGGTCACAATCTGCAGGAGCACAGCGTTGTTTTGATCCGTGGTGGTCGTGTTAAGGACCTGCCCGGTACCAGATACCACATCATCCGTGGTACCCTTGATACCGCCGGTGTCGCTAACAGAAAACAGGCTCGTTCCAAGTACGGCGCTAAGAGACCTAAGGATGCTAAGAAATAAGTAGTATCCGGGGCGTTTTGAACGTCGGATGATAAGTCCGATGAAAATCCGCAAGGATTTTTGGAGATGTCGATGAGACATCTTTGTACCACAAAAACGAAACTAAGAAAAGTGTTGGAATTCTGTGATACAGATATAACAGCGCGAACACTTGGGGAAACACATGTGAGTACCGATGATTTAACGTAACCAGTGAGAAGGGCAAGACCGACATGAAAAGAGAGCGTAAGCTTGCTTACAGGCGAACTTTTTCATGGAGGGATTGGGGCGGCGAACAGCCGACATTGAGGCATCTCTGATGCCGAGATAACGCATCTCACGAGAACAATTTGTTAAGGAGGGAAGAACCGTGCCACGTAAAGGACATATTCAGAAAAGAGATGTATTAGCAGATCCTTTATACAACAACAAAGTGGTTACCAAGCTTGTCAACAACATTATGCTGGATGGCAAGAAGGGTGTAGCCCAGAAGATTGTATACGGAGCATTTGCTAAGGTTGAAGAGAAGAGCGGCAAGCCTGCTCTGGAAGTATTCGAAGAGGCTATGAACAATATCATGCCTGTTCTGGAAGTAAAAGCAAGACGTATCGGTGGTGCTACCTATCAGGTACCTATCGAGGTTAGACCTGAGAGACGTCAGGCTCTGGGTCTTCGTTGGTTGACCATGTTCTCTCGTAAGAGAAGTGAGAAGACCATGGAAGACAGACTTGCTAACGAAATTCTTGACGCAGCCAACAATACCGGATCTGCAGTTAAGAGAAAAGAAGACATGCACAAGATGGCAGAGGCAAACAAGGCTTTTGCTCATTACAGATTCTAGTAGGAGGGAAAAATCTTGGCTGGAAGAGAATATCCATTAGAGAGAACCAGAAATATTGGTATTATGGCTCATATCGATGCGGGTAAGACCACACTGACCGAGCGTATCCTGTATTACACTGGTGTTAACTACAAGATTGGTGATACTCACGAAGGTACTGCTACCATGGACTGGATGGAGCAGGAACAGGAGAGAGGTATTACCATCACCTCTGCTGCTACTACCTGTCACTGGACTCTTGAGAAAGAGACCAAGCCCGCACCCGGTGCTCTTGAGCATCGTATCAACATCATTGATACTCCGGGTCACGTAGACTTCACCGTTGAGGTTGAGCGTTCCCTTCGTGTACTGGATGGCGCTGTCGGCGTCTTCTGTGCAAAGGGTGGTGTTGAGCCTCAGTCCGAGAACGTATGGCGTCAGGCTGACACCTATAACGTACCTCGTATGGCATTCATCAACAAGATGGACATCCTGGGTGCGAACTTCTACGGCGCAGTAGAGCAGATCAAGACCAGACTTGGTAAAAATGCTATCGTTCTTCAGCTGCCTATTGGCAAAGAGGACGATTTCAAGGGAATCATCGACTTGTTCGAGATGAAGGCTTACATCTACAACGACGATAAGGGTGATAACATCACCGTTACCGATGATCTTGGCGATATGAAGGATGATGCAGAACTGTATCGTTCCGAACTGATCGAGAAGATCTGTGAGCTGGATGACGATCTGATGATGATGTACCTGGAAGGTGAAGAGCCTTCTGTAGAGGAAATGAAGAAGGTACTGCGTAAGGCAACCTGTGAGTGCAAGGCAATCCCTGTATGCTGCGGTTCCGCATATCGTAACAAGGGCGTTCAGAAGCTTCTGGATGCAGTTGTAGAGTATATGCCTGCACCTACCGACATTCCTCCCATCAAGGGTACCGATCTGGATGGCAACGAAGTTGTAAGACATTCATCTGATGATGAGCCTTTCGCAGCTCTGGCATTCAAGATCATGGCTGACCCCTTTGTAGGTAAGCTTGCATTCTTCCGTGTATATTCCGGTACCATGAATGCTGGTTCCTATATTTTAAACGCTACTAAGGATAAGAAGGAGCGTGTTGGACGTATCCTGCAGATGCATGCTAACAAGCGTGCAGAGCTGGATAAGGTTTACTCCGGTGATATCGCAGCAGCAGTTGGTTTCAAGTTCACCACTACCGGTGATACCATCTGTGACGAGCAGCACCCTGTAATCCTGGAGTCCATGGAGTTCCCCGAGCCCGTTATCGAGCTGGCTATCGAGCCTAAGACCAAAGCTGGTCAGGGTAAGATGGGTGAAGCTCTTGCAAAACTGGCAGAAGAAGATCCTACTTTCCGTGCTCATACCAACCAGGAGACCGGTCAGACAATTATCGCCGGCATGGGTGAGTTACATCTGGAGATCATCGTTGACCGTCTGCTTCGTGAGTTCCATGTAGAAGCTAACGTAGGTGCTCCTCAGGTTGCTTACAAGGAGACCTTCACCAAGGCTGTTGATCAGGAATACAAATATGCAAAACAGTCCGGTGGACGTGGACAGTATGGTCATTGTAAAGTTAAGTTCGAGCCCCTGGAGGCTAACTGTGAGAAGTTTGACTACGATCCTAAGGCAAACATTCTGATCAACGATCCTCCTACCCTATTATTCGAATCTACTGTTGTCGGTGGTGCAATTCCTAAGGAATACATCCCTGCAATCGGTGAAGGTATTCAGGAAGCAGCAAGAGCTGGTATCCTGGGTGGATTCCCTGTACTGGGTGTTCATGCGAACGTATATGATGGATCCTATCA
>ERZ808240.1103-NODE-1103-length-34397-cov-3.841623_pt1 | contig 34397 bp, 25 predicted proteins | sample MGYA00521084_ERZ808240 | MGnify/ENA primary metagenome ERZ808240 (study PRJEB31516, sample SAMN03275571) | gut metagenome | biome: mammalia-associated habitat; material: feces | host: Papio cynocephalus | place: Kenya | collected 2012-08-06 ... | reverse complement strand
CTTCCTTGGCCTCCTCTTCGCTTAAGGAGGCGATCCGCTTGGCTTTTGGGGTCGCGCAGGAATAAAGCGCCGCCCTTTCCTTCTCCCCCATCGCTTTCTCCTTCTTGGCCAATTGCAGGGCCAAAAGGAGCCAGGATGAAGGCTTGAGGGAGGGAAAGCTTGGGTTGGGGGAGACTTGCTTTCCCGCGTCCAGGCGGAAGCTCCAATAATGGGAGGAGGGGGAGACGGCTTCGTAGAGGAAGGAGCAATCTTCCGGGAAGAAGGAGAAATAGACCCGCGTCCCCGGGTCGGAGAAAAAGGCGAGCTCTTCCCCGTAAGTCGGGTCTTTCTTGAGCTCTTCCTCCCAAGAAAGGAGGGTCTGTTCCTTCAGGCTAGATAGATACATGGGTATCCTCCCAGGGGGTGAGCCCCTTCCGTTGGCAAAGCCCCCTTTTTTGGAGCAAGCGGAGGTAGTTGCCGCGAAGGGAGGGAGAAAGGAGGGAATAGGCCTCCGCGGAGGGGGAAAGAAGCAAAGGGACTAAGCAGGGGAAGGAAAGGAAGCATTGGTAAAGGGGATCGCCCTCATCCAAGTTTTTGTCCTTCAAGGCCTTCTCGGCTTTGCTGATCAGAACGGGCTGATAGGGAAAAGGGGATAGCTCTTCCTTGAGGAGGGGGAAGTCCCCAAGCCTTAAAGAGGGGATGTCCTCCTCCTTCCCTTTGCCCAAAAGGAAAAGGAAAGGGGAGAGCAATTTGCTGGAGGAGAGGAAGGAAAGGAATTCGCCTTCCTTGCCCCGCTTCTGCTCTTCGCCTAGGCCCCTCCAATAGGAGCAAAGGGCGGGGAAATCGCCCCCGAAGAGGCCGAACATCTTCTTATAGCAAGGAAGAGCGGCGCTGGGGCCAAGGGTCTTCTCCAATTCTTTCCCCATCTCCTCCCAGGTGGAGGCGGGGAGGGCGCAATAGGGGTTCTCCGACAGCAGGCGCAACCCCTCCCCGTCTTCCTGTCGAAGAAGGACCTTCGAAAGGACGGGGTAGGCCTTGAAGCGGAAATCGGCCCGGCAAAGGAGATGGAGGCTATAAGGGGGCAATAGGGACAGCAGCCTCTCTTCCTCCCCCAAGAAGAGGTTCAGCAGATCGTAGCTGGATCCATTCGTCAGCCCCGCGTCGAACCTCTCTAGGGCCAAGCTCCGCTCCCTTTCCCCTTTCAAGCAAGCGAGGAAGAACCCCTTCTTGCCCGCTTGGGAAAGCAAGGGGGGCACGAAGGAAAGGCAATTGGAGAGGAAATCCTCCGGGAAAGGGAGGCTTTCCAAGAACGGGGCGAGGTAGCTCCCGTCTTCCTCCTCCCCGAACCCCGAATACGTCGGCGCGCTTTTGAGGATCGCTTTGATGCCCGAGCAAACCGCGGCCTCGTCCCAATCCCACTTCAAGGACCGTTTCTTCAGCTCCTTGAGCCCTTTCTGCAGAAAATACAGGCTCCCCTTGCTTTCGAAATAGGGCGAGATGGTCTTCAGGTAGAATTGGAAGTCCGGCAGGGAGGCTTCGCAGTTCTCCCCCACTTCCTCCTCTAGGCGCAGCAAAAGGGCGGCCATGTGGCGGCAGGGATGGTTTGAGTTCCCGCGGCAGGAGCAAGAAGCCCCCGAAAGGGAGCCTTCTAAGGAGAAGCTCATCCCGATCGCGAAGCGCTTGCCCCCCTCCTCCACGTTCCCATGGGCTTCCCCGGAGAGGGGGTCGAAATAGGTGATGGAGGCCTTCCCCTGCTCATAGAGTTCCTTCCCTTGGAGGAACTCCTCCCCAGGGAAGCGAACGTGGTTTTGGCTGTAAAGGGGAAGTTTGCGCTTTCTCATAACTTGTAGTATAGAACGAAGCAGGGACGTTAAGGCAAGGAAAATGCGCCTCAGCGCCTGAGGCGGGAAGGAAAAGCCCCCCTTTCCGCGCGGAAAAGGGGGGTAAGGGAAAGGAAAAGCGCGCCGCGGGGCGCGCTTAGGGGTCAGGCATTGGAATCGTTCCCGCCGAGGATCCCTTTCAGGAAATTGGGCAGGATTTTGGTGGGGATGTCCTCTTCCTCTTCCCCATCCTTCTTTTGGCTCTCCTCCAAAGAGGCGATCTCCTTGGCGCGGGTGGCGTCGACCCCGGTGCCGACCTCATCCCGGCGGAGCGGGGTGAATTTGGGCACGGAGGTGAAATCGTATTCCTCGGAGAAGTCCGCGGCGATGACGGAGACGAGGATCGTATCCTCCAGCTGCGGATTGATGGAGAGCCCGAACATCACGTCCACCCCCGTCCCGGCCGTCTCGGAGATGCGGTTGGCGCATTCCTGGGAATCGAAGAGGGAGACGTTGGAGCCGCAGGTGACGGAGATGATGACTTTTCGGGCCCCGGAGATCGAGGCTTCCAGCAAAGGCGAGTTGATCGCGTTCTCGGCCGCCTCCTCCGCTTTGTTGGGGCCAGAGCCCGTCCCGAAGCCGATCAGGGCGATGCCCGATCCCTTCAGGACGCTTTTGACGTCGGCGAAATCGAGGTTGATGACCGCCGGGAGAAGGATCAGATCGGTGACCGTGCGGACGGATTGGGCCAAGACGCGGTCGGATTCGGCGAAGGCGTCGCCGATGGAGGCTTTCCCGGCCGAAGAAAGGAGCTTGTCGTTGCTGACGATGATGATCGAGTCGACGGCGTCTTTGAGATCGTTGAGCCCGGTGACCGAATTGGCGATCCTGGTCTTGCCTTCGAAGGTGAAGGGTCGGGTGACGATGGCGATGGTCAAAGCGCCTTCCTCTTTGGCGATGGAGGCGACCACCGGGGCGGCCCCAGTTCCGGTGCCGCCGCCCATGCCGGCGGCGATGAAGACCAAATCGGCCCCTTTGACGATGGAGCGGATGGTCTCCTCCGACTGATTCGCGGCTTCTTTGCCGACCCTAGGATCCCCTCCGGCGCCGAGGCCGTGGGTGACTTGTTCGCCCAAGGCGACGCGGTTGGGGGCTTTGGAGGTGGCCAAGGCCTGCTTGTCGGTGTTGAACACGTAGAATTCGACGTTGGAGATGTTCTCATCGATCATGCGGTTGACGGCGTTGTTGCCGGCCCCGCCGACGCCGATGACGATGATGCGGGCGACGGGTTCGAAGTTATCCAGATCCATGGATTGGCTATCGTTGCTCATAATGTGGGTCTCCTTGTTACAAAGCGTCTTCGTTGGGGGAATCGGAACGCCTTTCCTTCTTTTCTTTCTTTTGGCTCATCCGAGTGACTTGGGCCACGCCGTGGTAGTTGTCCTCCAGGCTTCCGGTGTAATGGGAGGAGGCGATCAATAGGCCCAGGCAGGCGGAGAATCGCGGGTCCCTGCATCCGATGACCCGCGGGAGGGGGAAGAGGATGGGCCGGTTGGGGAAGTGCCTTTGGAAGAAGGAAGGTAGCCCCGCGAGCTGGCTGCCTCCCCCGGTGAGGAGGAGCGGGAAGGGGGCGAGAGTTTCCTTGTCGCTGGGGAAAAGGGTCAGGAAAGCGGCTTGGAACTGGGTGAAGAAAGCTTCGAAGTACTCCTCGATCACCGCGTTCACGGCCTTTTGGTCGACGTCTTTGGCCAATCCGGTTTGGGGATCGGTCCCTTTGGCCAAGGACGGGGAATAGGCGAAGGGGCGCTTGTCGTAGCCGAAGGTCTTCTTGATCTCCTCAGCTTTGTCTTTGCCGATGCCGAGGCGGGTGGAGAGGAGGTCGGTCAAGTCGTCGGAGCCCAAATGGAAGGGGGCGGAGCAATAGGGCTGGCCGCCGCCGATGAGGGAAAGCGAGGTGGTCTTGGCCCCCATATCGACCAAAAGGTAGTTTTCCGGCAAAGAGGGGTCAAGGGAATAAAGGAGCGCTTGGCAATAAGGGGCCACCGCCACTTTCTTGATGCGGAAGCCGGCTTCGTTGACGAGGCTTTGGTAATCCTGGGCGATGGCTTTGGGCAGGGTGTGGATCATCGCCTTCACGCCAAGGGACGAGCTCTGCTTCCCCACGGGGGGGTTGGCGAAGACCTCCCCGCTTTGAAGGAGGAACTGGATGGGGATGATGTCCACCACTTCGTTCCCGCCGGGGATCGTCTCGTTCTTCACTTTGGTGATGACGTTCGCGATGTCGACGCGCCCGATCCTTTGATCGGAGGAAGCCGAGGTCGTCGATTCGTTCTTCTCGTAAATCTTCAGCCCAAACGGAGGAAGGCAGAGGCAGAGCTCGGAAATCGTCCCCTTCAATTTCATCTCGGGCTCATCGAATTTGGCGAAGGAGGAAAGGGCCTTCTTCAAGCCCTCGCGATCGGCGATCAATCCGCCTTCTATCAAGGAGTCGATGGGGGCTTCCCGGGTGTAGAGGACGATGGGGGTCTCGCCAAGGCAATATCCGATCAAAAGCTTGATGGATTTATGGGAAAGGTCGAAGCAGGCAAAGCGTTTTGGTTCCATAATGCGGGTATATTTTAATATACCCAAACGAAGTTTCCTAGAGCCACCTCAAGAATTATCTAGAATGTTTTTAGTAGTTTTTTGGTACAATTCATGATTCGGGAATCCTTCGTTGGCAACGGGTGTTTTTCTCGCTCATTCTCGGACTCATGGCAAGAATGCCCATTTTCCTTTTGTCCGAAATTCCCCAAAGCAGAAGGGAAAGGCGGCCCTCCCCGCGGCCTCATCCGGGGCTTCCGCCCCTTCCTTTCTTGGCTTCCCAAATGAGGGGGCGAACGAAAAAGGAGGGGCGCTCCCCTCCTCCTTCTTGCCTTTCCCTTTTTATTCCACCCCGAGGATCGAGGCGATCTGGACGGGGTTAGAGGCGCTCTCCTCCGAGCTCTCCTCGCTGGCTTGGGCGGCTTCGGCCCGGCTCTGCTCCACCCCATAGGTGATGAGGACGGGGGCCGCGGTGGACAAAGCGAGGGCCAAAGAAAGACCGGTGATGCGCAAAGCGGCGCGGAGCCGGTAATAGGCTTTTTTGTGCCCGGTTTTATAGAGTTTGTCTTTCATGGCGTTTCTCCTTCATTTCCTTTCTAAGACCCTGAGCTTGGCCGAAGCGGAGCGATGGTTCTCCTCGAGCTCCTTTTGGCTGGGCTGGATCGGCTTGGGGGTCAGGATGCGGTAAGGCATCTCCTCCTCCCCCGGGAGGCTGATCTGATGGCGGTCGACTTTGGCGATAGCTCTCCTCTGGAATTCCCTCTTCACCAGACGATCGTCCAGCGACATGAACGTGAGGATCGCGAGCCTTCCCCCATGGCGCAGCAGATCGGGGCCATCTCGGAGCAAGGCTTTCAAGGCGTCTTCCTCCCCGTTGACCGCGATGCGGATGGCTTGGAAGATCTGCTTGGCGGGATGGCCTTTCTTGCGGAGCTCCTTCTCGGGCTTGCTGCGTTTGATGATCTCGACCAGCTCCCCCGTGGTGCGGATCGCCTTCTTCTTTCTTTCCAAGGCGATGCTGCGGGCGATTTTCCCGGAATAAGGGTCTTCCCCATATTGGTAGAAGATCTCCGCGAGCTCTTTCTCGGGGGTTTGGTTCACGAGCTCGAAGGCCGAGTAAGCCTGGGTTTGATCCATCCTCATGTCCAAGGGGGCGTCTTCTTTGTAGGAGAAGCCTCGCTCCGCCTCGTCGAATTGGGGGCTCGATACGCCTAAGTCGGCGAGGATCCCATCGACTTCCCCCACCCCTTCTTCCTGCATTCTTTGCTTTAAGAAGGCGAAGTTGCCGTGGATGAGGGTGAAGTTGTCCCCTGCTTGCAGAAGCCTTTGGCGGCTTTCTTTCATAGCCTCTTCGTCGAGGTCGAAGCAATAGAGGCGGCCCTTGCCTTGGAGCTTCTCAAGAATCAGGCTGGAATGCCCGCCCCGGCCCAATGTGCAGTCGACGTAAACGCCACCTGGGACGACGTCCAGGGCGGCGACGGCTTCCTGCAGCATGACGGGATAGTGGCTCCCCATTCCTAATGGCTCCTTCCGGCCAAGGTCTCATAGCTTGAGGCGTTGGCGATCAAATACTTCGCGTAGCTCGTCGCGTCCCACAATTCCAAATGGTCGAGGACGCCGATGAGGGTGACTTCTTTCCCGATCGAATAGTCGTAGAGCATGTCCTTGCCGAGCAGCACCCTACCCACCTTGTCCAAGCTGAGCTTGCAGATGGAGGCGCTGGCCAAACGGACGTAGGCCCGCGAAGAGGGATCCGCGTAAGAGAGGGAGGAAAGCTTTTTGATCATCTCCTGGAAGGCTTCTTCCTGATAGATGCTCAAGCACCCTTCGAACCCCTTCATCACGTAGAGGGTCTCCCCGGGGGCGATGCCAAGCTCCCTTGGGAGCAAGAGCCTGCCCTTTGGGTCGAGGTTGCGCGAATAGGTTCCGAAGAATATGTTTCCCACTTTTTACCACCTCGACGAACCACACATTACCACGTCGAAGGTTTATTGACAATCTTTTCTTAAGAAAAAACGGGTTTGGAAAGGTTTGGATCCAACGGGGGATTTAAGGATTATGCCGATGAGAAACCCTCACAGGAACGGAAAAAAGCAATTTCCAATCCAAAAGGGATTCCTTTCATAAACTCCTAGTTTTTTTATGTTCCGTTAGCTTATTTCTTTATGTTGATTTTTCGCAAAAGAAAACCGCCCTTTCCGAGGCGGATTCTTTCTTTAGCGCCCGTCCCCTTCCTTCCGGAAGGAATACCCTTCCCCTCCTTCCGGCAGGGAGGATCCTTCCTTGTGGGGGGATATGGGGATGAGGCTATGGATGATTTTGTGGGCCAAATCGCGGCTTTCGAAGTGGGTGCCGGGGAAGATGTAGCCCTCCCCATCCTCCTCCTCGGATTCCAGCAGGTCGATGCAGGCCGAATCGGAGAACCCCTCCAAGAAGGGGGAGGCGTTCCGCGAGTCGGCGAGCTCCATTTCCCCGCAGATCGAGTAGTCGGCGGTCAAATAGCCGCCTTCGTTCTCGACTTTACAGCGAAAACGGCACTTCGGGACGGATAGCAGCGGATAATCTTGGGCACAGTCTTCCTTTGAAAAGGCCAGCTCTTCTTCCCAACAAAGGGGTTTGCCTTCTTTGACGAGATTCCGGTGGATCCTCATTGGCGGACCTCCGCGCCGAACTTCTGTTTGAGCAGGGAGATGGCCTTGGACATGGAGAGCTTGATTTCCTCGTCCTTGAGGGTCTTCTCCGGGTCGAGGAAGGTGATCGTGATGGCCATCGACTTCTTCCCGAAGAGGATGTTCGCCCCTTGGTAAAGGTCGAAGACCTCAACGGAGGAGATGAGCTTATCGCCCTTCTTGAGCTCCCTTTCCACGTCGAGGAAGGGAACGTCTTCGTCGATCAGGAAGGCCAAATCGCGGCTGACGGAGGGGAATTTGGAGGGGATCGGGGCCTTGACGGGCGAGGTCTTCATGCTCAAGAGGGCCTCCAAATCGATCTCCCCGACCACCGCGTTCTTCAGCCCCATGGACTTCAGCAGGGAGGGGTGGAGCTCGCCGAAATAGCCGATGAGGGTCTTGCCCATGCGGATTTCCGCGGATTTGCCCGGATGGAGCTCATTGCCCGAGAAGGACCATTTTTTCAGCTGCAGACGGTTGGCCTGGAGGGAAAGCAGATCCAAGATGCCTTCGAAGAGGCCTTTGGCGTCATAGAAGTCATATTCCCTCTCCAGCAAAGACCCCCGTTCCTTTTTCTTGCCGAAATAGACGAAGCTGAGGCGCCGGGAGGACAAGCTCACCCCGTCGACGTCGCTGATTTCGAAGAAGGCGCCGTCTTTGTTTTGGCGGGCGAAGTTGTATTCGGCGGCTTCCAGCAAGCTCGGGATCAAGGTCCTCCTCACCACTTCCCGCTCATCGGTCATCGGGTTGGATAGCACCAAGGGGTCCCCATGGGCCAAGTAAAGGAAGCGCGAGGCGTTCTGCTTGCTGACCAGGGTGTAGGTCAAAGCCTCGGAGAGCCCCTGCCCGTAGAGGAAGGAGCGGATCTCCCTTTCCTTCTTTTGGGCCGGGGTGAGCCCTTGGCAGGAAAGCGCGGTCTCCGGCAGGGTCGAGGGGACGTAAGAATAGCCTAGGATGCGGATCACTTCCTCGGAGATGTCGGCTTTGCCCTCGATGTCGATGCGGGAAGAGGGGATACCCAAAACGAGGTCCTCCCCGCTTTCTTCCTCCACATCGATGCCGTCGCGGAGCAAAACGCTTTTGACTTCGGCCAAGGAGAAGGAGGTCCCAAGCCTCTCGTTGATGTAGTTTAGGCTCACCTTCACCCGCTTTTTGGAGTGGGAGAGGGTATCGAAGGAGCAGATCTCCCCAAATTCGGAGGCGGAGCAATATTCCTTCAGATAATAGGCGGCCATGGACAGGACTTCCTTGGCTTGGTCGGGGTTGATGCCTTTGCAGAAGCGGAGGGAGGAGTCCGAGGATAATCCGATGCGGTTGCTGGTCCTGCGGATGGAGGAATAGGAGAAGTTGGCGGCTTCCACGTATACGTTTTTGGTGGAGGAATCCACTTTGGCGCATTCGGCGGTCATGATGCCGGCCAAGCACACGGGCACGCCGCCGCTGACGATGACGATGTCCCCTTTCTGCAGATGGTAGGTTTTCCCGTCCATCGCCAGGAAATCGCCTTCGTAGTCGTCGACGGCGATGAGCTGCTTGCTCGGGAGCTTGTCCGCGTCGTAGAGGTTGAGGGGCTGCCCGGAAAGCAGCATCGCCAAATTGCCGACGTCGACGGTCGAATCGATGCTGCGGATGCCCTCGCTTTCAAGGAGGGAAGCGACTTCCTTGGGCGAGGGGGCGGTGCGAAGGGCGCCGACGTAAACGGCGTCGAACTGAGGGCATTTGTCCGTTTTGCTTCCCACTTCCAAAACATTCCCTTCGCCGTTAAGGGCCGGGTAGGCGCGCTTTCGGTAGGAAAGGCCCAGCAAGCAGGCGACTTCTTGGGCGATGTTGGAAAGCGCGTAGAGGTCGGGGCGGTTGGGGAGGACGTCGAATTCGATGACGACGTCGTCCAAGCCGAGGTAGGAAAGCACGTTCTCCTCCCCCACCGGGGCGGCCTCCGGCAGCTCTTCGATCCCTTTGGTCTGAGCTTCGGAGAGGAACTTCGGATCCACGCCGAGCTCAAGCAAGGAGCAGCACATGCCGTCGCTATCGACGCCGCGGATCGTGCTCTTCAGGATTTTGCCTCCGGGGAGGTTGGCCCCTTCGCGGGCGATAATCGCCTTCAGCCCTTCCCTGGCGTTGGGCGCCCCGCAGACGATCTGATGGACGCCGAAAACGGGTCCTTCGTCGACTTGAAGGACGTGAAGGTGGTCCGAATCGGGATGGGGGAGGCAGGAAAGGATCTTCCCAATGACCAAGTGGTCGCCGCTGGCGCATCGGGAGATCCCCTCCACTTCCGCTCCGGCGAAAGTCAGTTTCTCGGCGACTTCCTCGGGGGTATGACCTTCCAAAGGAAGAACGCTTTTCAAATAATTCCAGCTGATCTTCATCTTGATTTCCTCACTTTCCGGGGAACGCCTTCAGGAAACGCTCGTCGTTTTGGTAGAAGCGGCGGATGTCGTCGACCCCATACCGGAGCATGGCGACCCTCTCCACCCCCACGCCGAAGGCGAAGCCGGAGTAGGCTTCCGGGTCGTACCCGCACATGGAGAGGACTTTGGGGTTGACCATGCCGGCCCCGAGGATCTCGATCCAGCCCGTGCCTTTGCACATCGGGCAGCCCTTCCCCTGGCAAGCGAAGCAGGAGACGTCGACTTCAACGCTGGGCTCCGTGAAGGGGAAATAGGAGGAGCGGAGGCGGATTTCCCGCTTCTCGCCGAACATTTTCTTGACGAAGAGCTCCAGGGTGGCCTTTAGGTTGGCTAGGGAAATCCCTTTGTCGACCACCAAGCCCTCGATCTGGGCGAATTGGTGGGAATGGGTCATGTCGTCGTCGTCCCGGCGGTAGGCTTTTCCGGGGCAGATCATCTTGATGGGCGTCTTATCGATGTTGTCGACCATCGCGTGGGCCTGGGCGGCGCTGGTCTGGGTGCGGAGGAGCTTCTCCGCGTCGAAGTAGAAAGTATCCTGCATGTCGCGGCTGGGGTGGTCTTTGGGGACGTTGAGGAGCTCGAAGTTGTAATGGTCGGTCTCCACGTCCCTGCCTGAGACGACTTGGTAGCCCATGGAAAGGAAAATGTCCTCGACCTCGTCGATGATCTGATAGAAGGGGTTCTTCCTTCCTTGGATCTCCTCCCTGCCGGGGAGGGTGATGTCGATCCTTTCCTTCTTCAGCTTCTCCTCGAGCTCTTTCTGCTCGAGCTCCTGCTTCTTCTGCTCATAGAACGAGGCGATCGAGGATTTGACCTCGTTGACCCTCTTTCCGAAGGAAGCTTTGTTCTCGGCTTTGACTTCCCTCATCAAGGCCATCAATCCGCTGGCTTTCCCTTTCTTGGAGAGGAAGCGGTTGAAGAATTCGGCCAAACTGTTTTGGTCTTTGACGCCCTTCTCGGCGTCTTTGGCTTCGAGCAATACGCTTTCGGCGGTTTGGATGGGATCCATAGTTGTCTCCTTAAAAAATAAAAGGCGGCCCGGCGGGAACGGATTTCTCCGCGGTGCCATCCCCCTTCGGCCCGACGCTTCTTGGGCCGCTCTTGCTTTCCCGATAACGGCGGGGCCGGGGAGGTCACCCTCCCGTCCTCGGCGGCGAATTCGCGGCTTCCTTCGGAGATGGTTCCACTGCTCATCTCTCCCTATTCCCGGAAGTGCCCCGCTACTGCTCCGCTTCGCTGGACGATACCATTCTATCCTTAGCCGCCTTCCTTTCAAGGGAAAGAGGCGTTCTTTGCGTTTTCCCGGCGCTCGGTTTTCCGCACGCAGAGGGCAAGGAGGAGCAAAAGGCAGGGAAGGATCCCCTTTTCTTCCTTCGCGTCCAGGGAGAAGGACTTCATCCAAGAGAAGGCGTATCGCTTCCAAAAGGCGGCTTCCCTTCCTTTTTGGATCGAGGATCTTCCGGCAATGGCCAAAGGCGAATCCCCGCTATGCTTGATGCAAAAGGCGGGAATCTTCGCGGAAAACGTCATAACGGCCAAGGAAAGCGGGCTTTTCCTTGAGGAAAAGCTTCATTGGGCTTCGTCCGCGACGATTTCGGGGAATTCGAGGTACGAGGAAAGGTCAGGCAGGGAGAAGGCGTTCGGATCGGTGAAGTCGCAGAGGACGTTGCCGGAGATAGCCAAGGTCCCATCGAGGCTGAATTGGGTTTCCTTGGGATCGCTCCCTTCGCCCGCTTCCGAGGAAAAGTCGAACATCCCGTTGGGGTAAAGCTCCGCGATTTTGGCTTCGTCGAGGGCGAAGTTGATGTCGGCGCGGACCTGAAGGAGGCTCTTATCCGAGAAATAGGCCTCCACGGTGAAGGCCTTGGGCTCAGCGTAGAGGAAGAATTCGTCGGCCTTTTCTTTGGCTTGCTGGTAGCTCGTGGCGGAGGTTTCGCTGGTGAAGGAGGAATAATCCGAAGAGCTGATGGCCGAGGCGAAGGCGCAGGAAAGGACGTTTTTGTCCTTGCTGGAGAAAGAGATCTTCTTGCTCTTGTCCTCTTTGGTTTGGAAGCTGAACGCGGTTTTGCCGCTTTCGTCTTGATAAGCCCCCTCCAAGAAAGAGGAGAGGAAATCAAGCGAGGAGAGGTCATCGTCTTCTTTGACCAAAGGGAGGTTCTTCTGGAGGTTTTCTTTCTCCTCCTCGCCCAAAGTCCATTTCCCTTTGTATTTGTTCTTGCTATCGAGCCGGTTGCCCCCGCCATAGAGGACGTAATCCGAATCCACGCTCCGGATGAGGGTCTGGACCAATAGTCCGAGGGTCGCGTTGGTGTCCACTTCCCCGTCGGCGTTCTTCTCCCCCGAGGCGTTGAAATAGACCGCCCCCTGGTTCAGGTAGGCTTTGGCTTTCAAGGGGGAGAGCTTCAGGGAGCCCTTCATCTCGGAAAGGTCTTTTTGGTTGGTGTCCAAGCTCATTTCCCCGCCTTGGAGCAAAATCATTCCTTGGAGCTCATCGACGGAGGTTGATTTAAGGTTTTTGGCCCCGGCTTCGAAGGAAAGGGAGCTCCCAGTCAGATGATAATAGGTGCCGTTCCGGTTTTTGATCCCGAAGGCGATCTTCCCGCCGACGCCGGCGGATTTGAAGTAGCGGCTTTCCTGACGCAAGGAAGATTGGGCCGCTTCCTTCAAGGAGGCGATATAGGCCTTCCCGTCCTCTTCTTTGGGGGAAGAGGAGCCGCAGGAAGCCAGAAGCGCGGCGGAAAGCAAAAACAATGAGGTCTTTTTCATGGCTCCATTATGGCGCAAGGAAAAGAATGTGGGCAAAGTTTTTCTTCCTAGGAGCGGAGTTTCTCCATCAGGATCCCTCCGGCGACGCCGACGTTCAAGGAGTCGATGCCTTGGATGGGGATGTAGGCGTTGCGGTCGGAATGGGAAAGCAAATAGGGGCTCATCCCCCTGCCTTCGTTGCCCAAAATCAGGCAAACCTTCTCCCCGAGAATGGGAAGGGAGTGGAAGTCGGTGGCGTCCTCCAAAGCGCTGCCCAGCAGGAAATAGCCTTGCTTTTTGAGCTCTTCCACCGCTTCTTCTTCCCCTTTCCCTTCCTGGAGGTTCAAGAGGAAGAGGGCGCCTTGGCTGGAGGCGACCACTTTGTTGGAATAGAAGCTCGCGGTCCCGGATAGGGAGATCACGTCTTTGAAGGAAAAGGCCAAGGCGGTGCGGAGGAGGGTGCCTACGTTCCCGGGGTCCTGGACGCGGTCCAAAAGCAAGACGCGCGGGGAGGAAAGCTCCTTGCTCTGCTTCTTTTTGCAGACCCCCACGATGCCCTCGGGGGTTTTGCTGAGGCAGAGCTTCTGGAGGACCTCCGGGCTGATGAGGGTGCACTTCTTCGCCCCCGAATAGGGCTTGAGGGAATAGACCTCCAGCAAGCAGGAGGAGGAAGAGGCCATCTCAACGAGGTGGAAGCCCTCGACCAAAAAGAGGGGCGAATCCCCTTTCCTCAGGGCGCAGAGCTCTTTGATCCGCGGGTTGGACCTAGACGCGATTCTTTCCATCGTATTCTCCTTTCCTCAAATGGGCGTGGAGGGCTTTGTAATCGGGGCAATAGCGGTAGACGATTCGGTAGAACCCCTCCCCGTGGTTGAACTCGAAATGATGGGCCAATTCGTGGACGACGACCGAATCGATGACCTCGATGGGGAAGCAGACCAATTGGCTCTGCAAGGTGATCGAATGGGTTTTCCTTGAATTCACCCCGTACCGGGTCTTCATCGTCCGCGTCTTCACTTTGTAGGGGGGATGGACGCCCATGAGCGTCTGGTAATGCTCGACCCGCTGCTGGAAAACCGGCAGGGAGAGCTTCTTGAGGAATGAGGAAAGCTCCTTCTCCCCCATCTCCCCGACGAAGTGCTTCTCCCCCAGGTAATAAAGGGTGCCGTTTGAATAATAGGAAGGGATGGAAGCCTTTTTCTTCAAAAGGCTCCCTAAGCACCTCGATGCGGCTTCCTTGGCCCGGGAATAGGTGCAGTAAACGGGGCAGGAGACCTTGACGGCCCCTTCTTTGCCCAAACGGACGATGATGTTTTTGCAGCCCCTCTTTTTGGTGATGAGGAGGGTATATTCCTTGCCTTGGTAAACCAGTGAGTCCGTTTTTTCCATCCTCCTTATTATACAGGGGGATGGAGCGTTTCTCCCCAATCCGCAAGAAAAACCTCCCGAAGGAGGCTTCTTTCAGCTTTGTTTGGCTTCCGGCTCGTAATCCAAACTCAGGTTGAGGTAGGCGGAGAGGGCGTAGCTGAGCAGCGCGATGCGGCTGATCAGATAAGATCCCCAATAGACCACGTCGCCTTGATGCCCCAAGGCGTTGAGGATGGAATAGGAGTATTTGGTGGCCGAGGCCGCGAACAGGAACGCGGCGCCCCAGATCAGGCAAAGATAATAGGGCCAAGAGCAATCCCCATCGAGGGTCTTCTTGACGAAGAAGACGATCGATCCGGCGATGCCGAGGGAAGAGAGGATATACATGATCCCCGGGATCGCGGAGGTGCTGCCATCATGGAAGCAATAGGCGGCGCGGGAAAGGCAATAGGCGAAGGCGATGAGGGAAAGAAGGACGGAGACGGCGATCTGGGTGGACTTCCGGCGGAGGATCCAACAGAGCAATCCGAGGGCCAGCCCCACGAAAAGGAGGCCCAAGAAGACCAAGGCGACGGCGTATTCCCCCGTGTGGAGGTAAGCGTCCACCGCCTCCCCCTGCTGAAGGTAGGCGATCCGGTAATTGTATTTGGCCGGGTTGGAGAAAGCCAAAAGGGCGTAGACGAAGACGGGGATCAGCAAAGCGAGCAGGATCCCATAGAAGGCGCAGACCAAAACGAAGCGGGTTTTCTTTTTCATTTGGATTCCCCTTTCTCCGCGTCGAGCCGGGCGGCTTCGAGGCGGTATTTTTCCTCTTCCTCGTCGTTGCAGAGGACGAAATGCCCCGGCAGGACTTCGCGGAAGCTCGGCTTGGAGGAGGAATAGTCGTGGGCGGTCGAGGGGTCATAGACCGTGCGGACGCGATTCTTCTCGCTGTGGGGGTCGGGCTTGGGGATGGCGGAAAGCAGGGCTTTGGTATAAGGATGGAGGGGGTGGGCGAAGAGCTCATCGCTGTCGGCGAGCTCGACCATGTTCCCGAAATACATCACGGCGATGCGGTCGCAGAAGTATTTGACCACGGACAGGTCGTGGGCGATGAAGAGCATCGTGAGGCCCATTTCCTCCTTGATCTGGTTGAGCAAGTTGAGGACCTGGGCGCGGATGGAGACGTCCAAGGCCGAGATCGGCTCATCGCAGATGAGCAATTTGGGGTTCATGACCAAAGCGCGGGCGATGCCGATCCTCTGACGCTGGCCGCCGGAGAATTCGTGGGGGTAGCGCGAGGCGTATTCGGGGATGAGCCCGACGCGCTTGAGCACCGCTTCCACCGTCTTGCGGTTCTCCTCTTTGTTGTATTTGCCTTGGATGTGCAGGCCTTCGGTGATGATGTCCTCGACCGTCATCCTCGGGTCGAGGGAGTCGATCGGGTCCTGGAAGATCATCTGGATCTGGTTCCGGAGCCTCGAATTGACGTGCTTATCGTCGTAATGAATCTGCTTGATGAGGGCTTTCTGCTCCTCGACGTGGGCTTTTTGGGCCTGCTCGATCGCGTCGATTTCCTTTTGGAACCGCTCCTTAATGGCCTCGGCCTCGCCGGGGGCGGTGGCGTCGACGATCTGACAGTGCTCCTGCTCGCGCAAAGAGGCGATCTTCTCTTTGGCGTGGATGTTGCTCCATTTGATCTCTTTGCGGTTCCACCGATCGCCGGCGGCGATGCGGTAGCCTTTGTAATAAATGGCGCCGGAGGTGATGTCGTAAAGGCCGATCACGCAGCGGCCGGTCGTCGTTTTTCCGCATCCGGATTCCCCGACGAGACCGAAGCACTCCCCTTCTTTGACGTCGAAGCTGACGTCGTGGACGGCTTTGGTTTTGTATTCGCCGGCCTTGAAGAACTGCTTCAGGTGGCGGACGCTGAGGATGATGTGGTCATCGACGAGCTTCTGATCGTAGGTGATGCCGAAGTTCCCGAGGCGGAACTTGATCCCCTCGATCTCTTCTTTCAGGGCGGCTTCCTGCTTCTTCTCCTTCTCGCCCCAGGTTTTGCGGTTGGGGTGGGAGAGGCGGAAGGAGGAAAGCTCGGAGGTCTTTTTGCGGAGGGCTTCCTTCAGGGCCTTCTTCTCATCGGAAAGGGTTGCCATGTTCAATTTTCCTCCTTCTGCTTTCTGAGGCTGTTTTGGATGCGGGTGGCCACGATCTTTGGCATTTCGGCCTTAGGGGCGCGATCGTCCAAAAGCCAGGTGGCCGCGTAGTGGGTCGGGCTTAGGCGGAACATGGGGGGCTCTTCCTTGAAATCGACTCCCATGGCGTATTTGCTGCGCGCGGCGAAAGCATCGCCCTTAGGCGGGAAGAGCATGTTGGGCGGGGTGCCGGGGATGGCCTCGAGCTTCTCCTTCGAATCGATGTCGGGGATGGAGGAAAGAAGCGCCCAGGTATAGGGGTGGGCCGGGGAATAGAAGACTTCCTCCGCGGTTCCGTATTCGACGATCTTCCCGGCGTACATCACGGCGACGCGATCGGCCATGTTGGCGACGACCCCGAGGTCGTGGGTGATGAAGATGACCGACATATGGTGGGCTTTCTTCAAGCGGTTGATGAGCTCGAGGATCTGGGCCTGGATGGTGACGTCGAGGGCCGTGGTCGGCTCATCGCAGATCAAAACGTCGGGCTCGGCGGTCAAAGCGATGGCGATGACGATCCTTTGCCTCATGCCGCCGGAGAATTCGAATGGGTACTGATAAAAGCGCCTCTCCGGGTCGGGGATCCCGACTTCCGCCATGATCTTGAGGGCCCTTTCCTTGGCCTCTTTGTGGGTGACCCGCTTCTCGCCCAAGGCGCGGCGGTGCTCCAAAAGGAAGGCGTCGTACTTCTCTTTGAGGCTCCCCTGCCCCGAAAGGATCTTCTTCACCGCCCCTATGTGGCGGGAAGCGATGTCTTTCTTCTTCTCGGACACGAGGGCGCGTGCTTCCTTCTTCTTTTGGGCGAGGGCGATTTTGTCCTCCTTGATCTTTTGGCAAAGCTCTTCCTTCCTCTTGGCGAAGGAGGACGCGTCGAAAGGCTTCGATTTGTCTTTTTTGGCGGCTTTCCTCTCCGCTTCGAGGAGCTGCTTCAGCCGCAGGTCGTTCTTGTAGGCGATGAATTCTTCGGAAATCAAGGAGGAATAGTAATTCTTCAGGTGGTTCCCATTGATGATCATCTCCTCGGTGATCTGCTTACCGATCTTCATGATCGGGTTGAGGGAAGAAAGCGGGTCCTGGAAGATCATGCCGATCTTGTTCCCGCGGATGTTGTGGAACTCGTCCTCGGAGATTTTGGTCAGATCCTCCCCTTCATAGAGGATCGAGCCGGACTCGATGCGGGCGCTTTTGGGGAGGATGCCCATGATGGTTTTGTTGGTGACCGACTTCCCCGAGCCGGATTCGCCGACGATGCAGAGGGTCTCTTCTTTGTAGAGGTCGAAGGAAACCCCGCGCACGGCGTGGACGTAGCCTTCGTCGGTTTTGAACGAGACGGCGAGGTTGCGGACCGAAACGACGGCTTCCTTTCCTTTGGGAGAAGAGCCGACTTCGTAGGGATAAGAGATTTTTTCCATCACTGGTCACTTCCTTTCAAGGAGGGGTTGAAGGCGTCGCGGAGGCCGTTGCCGAAGAGGTTGAAGCAGATCATGAGCAAAGCCATGATGAGCGAGGCGGACACGATCAGGTAAGGGGCTTTGGAGATCTCGCTTTGGACGGATTCGATGGTGACGCCGAAGCTGTTCTTAAGGACCAAAGCGCCGGGGAGCAGGTAGGAGATGTTGGCCTCGGTGAAGATGACCGAGGGGATCATCAAAACGGCGCTGGTGACGATGGTGCCGATGGCGTTGGGGAGGATGTGCTTGAAGATGAGCCTGGCATCGCTGGCGCCGAGGGTGCGGGAGGCCAAAACGTATTCCCTGCCCTTATAGCGATAGAACTGGCTGCGGGTGGTGCCGGAGATGCCGATCCACCCGGTGAGGCAAAGGGCGAAGAGGAAAGTCCAGAAGGTCGTCCCTCCCCCGTTTTGGTTCCAAAGCAAGGCCACTAGGGTCATGACGATGATGAAGGGAACGCCGCCGAGGATTTCGGTGAAGCGCTCCATGAGCATGTCGACCCATCCGCCGAAATAGCCCGAGATCGAGCCCCAAACCAAGCCGATGATGATGTTGATGGCCGAGGCCAAAACGCCGAGCCCGAGGGAGGTGAGCAGGCCGGAGAAGACGACTTTGAAGAAGTCCTTCCCGTTGCGGTCGGTTCCGAAGAGGTACTTCGGGGCCGAGCAGCTGCCGATTTTGCCTTCGAAATAGAGCTGACGATAAAGCGAGCGCTTCCCATGGACGGTCTTGGTGGAGAGGGTCGGGTCGAAGGGGTTCTCGTTGATGGATTGGTAGGAGACGTCGCGCAGCGGGCAGTATATCTCCCCTTCCGGGGTCAGATGCCATTCCGCGGGCTGCTGCTTCTCGCCGGCGGGGCCCCATTCGTAGACGAGCCATCCCTTGGCGATGTAGTTCTCGATGTCGATCGGGGTGAAGTCGTATTCGACTTCCCCGAAGGCGGCGGCGTAATAGTCGTAGCGGAAAGAACCATAGAGGACTTCGACGTGGCGGATGCCGACCAGCGGCAAAGAGCTTCCGCCGAAGGTGGAATAGGCGTTCTTGGCTTTGGCGTCCATCGCCTTGCGGGCCTCCAGCCCAGAGGAAAAGGATACGTTGGGGACGTTGGATTCGATTTTGGAAATGGCCAAGACGTTGGCCCCGCTCCCTTCGTCTTCGGGGGCGGCGATCACGACCCCGAGCTTCCCTTCGACGCTTTCGGGGGCTTCCCCTTCATAATACGAGGAAAGGGAAGAGGAGAGGTCCTCAGCCTTCAGGCTCGTGATGGTTTCGCTCCATTGCACCGTTTCGGTGAGGGGGATATAGACGGTCTCGCCTTCTTTTTCGACGGCGAAGGTCAGATAGACCTTCAAAGAGGTACCCGGATGGACGGAGGTCTGCTCGGGGTCAAAGAAAGCTTCGTAGGAGTAGGAGGAGGAGAGGTCGAGGGTCACCGAGGCGGAGAGGATGCCTTGGTCCTCGCCTTGGAAGACCCCATCTTCTTTGGGGCTTTGGTTGGTGAGGGAAAGGTCGCCGCCTTTGCCGTATTTGGCGACCGCGGAGCTATAGATGTCGCTATAGGAGGACGTCTTGGTGAGGCCCCCAACGATCGCCGAGGCTTTGTAATCGGAATCCTCCGGAAGCGATTCGGTCTCGGGGTCGAGGATCGCGTTGTCGATGCGGTCGGTCCCGTCGAGGAAGCCGCCTAAATCCGCGTCGAACCACTTCGGAGGGAGGTATCCGGCCTGCCCCAAGGGGGTTTGGATGTCATTGGGGTCGGCGAAAGGGACGATGATGGCCATGCCGATGAGCACCGCCAAAATCGAAGCGGCGACGACGGAGGAGCGCGACTTGACGAAGCGCTTCATCGCGTCTTTGAAGAAAGTCGTGGGCTTGGTCTGGAATTTCTGGTCGTGGAGGCCTTCCCCCATTTGGACGAAGGCGAAGTCCTTGGAGGTGATTTCCAAGGGCTCGTTGTTCTGCTTTTTCTTGTCCATGGTTTTCCTCACTTTCTGGCGCCCATGCGGATGCGCGGGTCGACGATGCCGTAGCTAAGGTCGATGATCAGGGTCGCGGCCAAGCCGATGACCGTATAGATGGCCATATCGACCATGATGACCGGGACGTCGGTGGCGTTGAGGGCGTTGACCAAAACCGATCCGATGCCGGGGATGCCGTAGATCTGCTCCAAGACCATCGACCCGGAGAGGATGCCGATGAATTGGGCGATGATCATCGGGACGATGGGGACCATAGAGTTGCGGAGGGCGTGGCGCACCACCGCTTGCGAGCGGGTGAGCCCTTTGGTGCGGGCCAAGAGAAGGAATTCGCTGGACATGACCTCGGTGAGCTCAGCGCGCGTATACCGGGCGAAGGCGCAGATGGAGCCGAAGCAAAGCGACATGACCGGGATGACGAAGGCTTTGAAGGCCAAGACCGGGTCGGCGGCCGCGTCGGCGTCGCTCGGCCAGCGGATCGGCCAGCCGTTGATCTTGCCGAACCAAATCAAAAGGAAAGAGATCAAGACGAAGGAAGGCACGGAGATGAAGACCATGACGATCGTGGAAATCAGGGAGTCGACCCAGGTGTTCTTCTTGAGGGCCGCCAAAATCCCGAGCCCAATGCCCAAGGGGATCGAAATCAAGATGGAGATGATGTTGAGCCTCATGGAATAGGGAAGCCCGGTCATGAGGATGGTCAAAGCGCTCTGGCCTTTCCAGTAATCGCTGCTGGAAACGCCCCAGTCGCCTTTCGCGACCGCGGCGAGCCAGTTGAAGTAGCGCACCAGGATGGGCTGGGCGCGGTAATAGGTGACCTTGCCGGCGACGGTGATCGAGAGGTCATAGCCGTCCTTCATCGCCTCCATGGGGTCGGTGATGCGGACGTAATAGCCGAGCTCAACCTGCTTTTCCCAGAAAGTCCACCGCTGGATGTCCGTTCCGCCCGGCTCCAAGGGGATCAACTGCAGAAGAATGTAAGTGAGGCTGAGGATGATGAACGCCGTCAACAGGATGAACAGGATCCTTTCGATGACGTATTTGACGCTGTCTTTCATGCTACCCTTCCTTTCGTACCCAAAAAACGCGGAAAAACCGCAACACGAGTAGGTTAAACCCCAAGAGGGACAAGTGCAAGAAAAAGCCGCCCCGAAGGGGGCGGCTGTGGATGAGGGGGATTAGGCGTTGGCGTCGGCGATGTTGTATTCGGAGAGCTTGGCGCTGAGGTCGATGAGGACCGACTTGGTGATGGTCCCGGTCTCGAGCTTCACCTTGTAGACGAGGGTGAAGTAGAGGCGGAAGTAGCGTTGGGTCTTCTTGACATCGGCGGCGACTCTCTTGGCCACGGATTCGATCTCCGAGGTCGGGAGGGAGAAGCTGATTTCCCCGTTGAGGTTGGTCTTTAGGCCCTTGACGTTCTGAGAGTAGTAGCCGCCATCGAAGCCGCCCTGCTGATTGGAGGTGATGATGGCAACCCCGTCAGGCAGGGAGAATTCATAGAGGCAGTTCCCCTTTTCGTCGACGACCTGCGGAGAGAATTCGGCTTTGAAATTCAGCGCCTTCTTGGCGGAATCGTAGGTGATCTGCGCGTTGTTGCCGACCGGGGTGGCGATGCCGTCATCGACGGGGGTGAAGCCTTGAGACGCGTTCCAAAGGGCGTCGTAGGAGTAATCCTGCCCTTGGTAGGTGGCCGCATAGCGGTCGGTGGATCCGGCCTCATGGAGGCGGTCGGTCCGCTTGCCCCAGTTGAGGCAGAAGCCTTGGTTGAGGGCTTTGTTGGTGGAGAGGGTGTTCATGAACTCGAGCGGGTTGAGCACGTTTCCGGAGATGGCGCCTTCGGCGAAGTCGAATTCGCCGTGGTCCATCTTGGTGTAGGTGTCGGTGTAGTTGTTCCCGCCGGTGACGAGCTCCAAGCGCAGCTTCAGGCCGGTGGTGGAGGCATTGGCTTCGTTGAAGGCGTCCTCGACGTAGCTCTTGATGTAGTTGCCGAGGTTCTCGATGGTCTTCTGGTAACGGTAGACGCCGGTGAGGGTGATCTCTTCGCCGCGTTCGCATTCGCCGCTTTCCACAAGCTCTTTGCCGGCGCGGGCGAAGTAGCTTTGGGCCAAGGACTTCGAATAGCAGTATTCGTTGCCGGCGGCCTTCTGGAAGTTGGCGACCACTCCCCTGCCTTCCGCCGAATCGCGGTAGGAGACGACGCCATTGGGATCGAGCATGTAGGCGCTGGAGAGGTAGCTGACGGCGGGATTGCGCCCAGCCAGATCAGCGAGCTCTTTGCGGTTGATGGCGAAATAGAGCCCGTCGAGGAAGTTGTCGTTGCTCATGATGGCCTTGGTGTTCCAATAGGAGCCCTTGTCATGGGTGGCGATGGTGCCTTTCTGGCCGAAGTAGTATTCCCACTCATCCTCGGTGGTGGTGTTCAGGTTGAGCTTGATGACGGTCGAGCCCTCGGTGCGGAGGACGGTCGGGTCGTTTTTGTGGGCGGTCAGCTGAGAAAGCGGGATGGTGACTTCGTCGAGCTCGTTGTTGAGGAAGGCTTTGTAGGCGTTTTCGTCGGCGGAGGTGCCTTCGTAGACGACTTCGGTGTAGCCGTCGAAGTGGTAATCGCTGGCTTCGAAGTAGTCTTTGTTGGCTTTATAGACGCATTTCTGGTTCTGCTGCCAATATTCGGGGATGTAGGGTCCGAGGGCCAAGACGTTGTCGAAGACGTCGTCGTATTTGCCGGTCTTGGAGGTCCCGATCTTGCCGTAGTTGGCGGTGCCTTCCTGGAAGGATCCGTTGCCGAGGTCTTTAAGGAAGTCCTCAGGGAGCGGGCTGTAGAGGTTGCTGGAAAGGGCGGTGCGGGCATAGGCGCTGCTCTTGGGCTGGATGAAGGAGAATTCGATGGCGTTCTCCTCTTTGTTGAGCTGAATGCCGACGCCGCTATTCTCCCAGTCGTCGAGGAACTTGGCCTTGTTGTTGTTGTAGAAGAAGTCCATGGCGCCCTGGAAGCCGGAGGTATCGGAGACCAGCTCGGAGGTGCGGGCCATGTTGGAGAGGAGCATCGCTTTGAACGGGGTCAAATAGTCCTCGAGCTTGACGGTGGTTCCGTCGTATTTGCTCTTCCATTTGCTGAGCTCGGCGGTGTGGTAGATGTATTTGTTCCCGGTTTTGACCTTGACCCTCCAATGCTGGGAGGTCATCTCGGTATAGAGGATCTTTGTCCCGTCTTTCTTGGTGACGTAGCCTTCGGAATCGGCGGTGATGACGTTGCCATCTTCATCGAGCATGATCGGGGCGTCCAATTCAGAGAGGGAACCGACCCAAGAATAGGCGGTGTTGTCGGCATTGGCTTTGACGCCGAAATAGCCGGAGGTGATCATCCCCATGCGGTCGGTGACGTCGCTGCCGGTGGCGTTCCATCCGTTGAAGGTGCCCGAATCGGTGTTGGTGTAGCCGTGGAAATAGGAGCGCCACTTCTCATTGGGCTCGTTGATGGTGCCGTCGTACATCTTCTTGTTCACGTCGATCTTCCCGTACCCGGTGCCGAAGCCGTAGTTGGTCTGGTAGCGGGTGGAGGGAAGCTCGATGCGCTCGGAGAACTGCTCATAGGAAGCATCGTCGTATAGCGGGATGCCGGCGGTATGATTGCGCAGGGCGTAGTATTCCAAAGACGCCAAAATCTTGGAGCGGTCCTTCCAGTTCAGCTGGGAGTAGTCGGCGATGCCGTTGGCCAGATTCCCGGTCGGATTCTCTGGAAGGACGGCCGGGTCCTTCTCCTCGGAGGTGGTGCCTTGGGAGGTGCCGCCGGCTTGCGAGGTGCTGGGGCCGGTTTCGCTTCCGGTCGGATTGCTCTCTCCGCCGCAGGCAGCCAAGGTCAGGCTGAGGGCGACTAGAGGGAGAAGGAAGATATTCTTTTTATTCATTTCGAATCTCCTTTCGTTGACATTAGTCATGCCTATTTGCATAGGCGCGCAACATAGGTAACCACAGCGCGAAAAAAAGGCAAGTCTTTTTTGCCCCACCGACGCGTTTTCAGGCAAAAAGGGCAACCAAGGCCAGGACAAGCGCGGCGAGGAAGAAGGCCCCGGAAACGGCCAGGCAAGGCCAATAGACGGGTTTGTTCTTCTGCCTTTTGCTTTGGCGGTCGAGTTTGTAGTCCCCGGCGCTGTCCCACCGTTTGGTCCGGTCCAGGCGGAAGGATTCGAATAGGCGATAGACGCCGTAATTGAGGACGTCGAAGCTGCCGGAGCGGACGACGAAGATCATCCCCACATAGCCAAGCCCCGCCGCCGAGGCGATGAAGAGGGCGTCGCTTCCGGAGCGGACGGAATAGGGGGCGCGCAGAAAGAAGACGAGGCAAAAAAGCGCCGCGGAAAGCCAGAAGGCGATCAGGAAGTTGCGGAGCGCTTTTCTCTTGTAGGGGTCCATGCCGATTAGTCTAGGTCCTGGAGCTTTTTTGGGCAAGAAAAAGGGCAGGCCTGTTTTCCTTGACAAAATCGCAACCATCTTTATATTAGTGCGGTTTATATAGTTAGAAAGGAACTGTCGTTATGGCAAACATGAAAAAAACGCTCGCCTGGGCGGTGCTCGGATTGGCATTGGCCTCCTGCTCCCCCAGCCAGCCGAGCCAGCCATCTTCCAGCCAATCCCCCGCCAGCAGCGAGGGTTCTTCTTTGAGCGAAGATAGCGGCTCCGCCTCTTCTTCGGAGGAGATCTCGCTCGCCCCCTCCAAACAGCGCGTCGAGGTCTCTTTGTCCAGCAGCGTCATCCCCGAGGGCAGCTGCTTCTTCGACGCGGCCAAGCCCACCGTCACCTTCGTCGACGAGGAGGCCGGGACCGAGGAGGACGTGACCGAATTCAAGTTTCAGACCACCTACACGATCACCGACAAAAACGATTCGAGCAAGACCTATGGGGCCGGCGACGTCCTCCCCCACGGCAGCTACAGCGCCAAGATCCGCTACAAAAAGGCGAAGTGGACCAAGACGGTCGACTTCACCGTCCAGCAGGAGCAGATCGAGAAGGCCAGCGAGGGGAACGGGTATTACACCCCAAGCCTGGAAAGCCTTGCCCCCTACACCTACCAGAATTTCTCCGGCGTCGAGACCCTCGGCGGCTCGGGCATGCCGAGCTCAGGCAACGTCAACATCCTCGTCATCCCGGTCCAATTCAACAACGCGAAGTTCGAGAGCTCCGGGATTTCCGAGCAGCAGGTCCATGACGTTCTTCAGGAAGCCTTCTTCTCCGAGAACGAGAACGGGCAGGACACCCCTTGGGAGTCCCTGCATTCCTATTACAAGAAGGCCAGCTTCGGCCGCCTCAACATCGGCGGGGACGTGAGCTCCATCGTCACCTATAACGCCGACGACACCACCCTCGACGGCAACAACACGGGGCTTGCCCAGACCATCACCCTCGATGCGATCCGCCAGCTTGAGGAAAAAGGCGAACTCGACCCCACCCGCTACGACGCCAACGGCGACGGCTACATCGATGGGATCGAGGTCATTTACTTCACCTCGCAGTCCATCCCCACCGGCGGATTCGGCAGTGAGGACAAATCCGGCAACCTCTGGTGGAACTTCACCACCAACGTCAACGGCGCCAAGAACGTCAAAAAGCCCGGAGCCAGGCGCATTTTCTGGTCCCGCTTCGACTTCTTGACCAACAGCTATTATTCCTCCTACAAGGATTCAAGCGGCAACCCCATCGGGAACCGCATCGACGGGAAGAGCGTCGACGCGCACACCATCATCCACGAAACCGGGCATATGATGGGCGCCCCCGACTACTATTCCTACGACCACCAGGAAGGGCCGGCCGGATGCGTCGACATGATGGATCAGAACGTCGGCGACCACAACGCCTATACCAAAATGGCCTACAACTGGGTCACCCCGATGGTCGTCGATGGCAGCCTGTCCAACTTCGAGATCACTCTGCCCTCCTACACCGATACGGGCAAATTCATCCTTTTGCGCAACACCACCACCGACCCGTGGAACCAGACTCCTTACGATGAGTATTTGATTCTTGAGTACTACACCCCCACCGGCGTCAACAAGATGGACTCCACCGGCTACCCGGAATGGAGCAACGCCACGTCCAGCACCGGCGGCTCGGCCTATGGCCACGGCGGGACCTATGAGCACCCGGGCCTTCAAATCTTCCACGTCGACGCCAGAACCGGCTCGGAGAAAGGCACCCTCAACGAACAGGGAAAAGCCGATCTGAGCACCGGGGTGCTGTCCTACACCGACACGCCGCGCTCTGAGACCTATATCGATGCCCAAGCCAAGACCTTCGAGACCGCGGCCACCCTCTACGCCAGCAACGACGGCACCACCAGCGGGAGGCTCTCCCAGCAGATCGTCGATGGGGTCGTCGAATCCCCGACCGCCCTCCGCCACGTCAAGGCCATCACCCCCTCCGGGGTCGACAGCTTCGGCGGGAGCACCTACTACAGCACCATGGGCAACATGACCAACATCTTCGGCGTCTCCTCCTATTGGGGCGATCCCAGCGCCGACGATGGCAACGCCAAATACGGCGGCAGCACCTACTCCAACTACAAGATGAGCTCGCTCTATATGAACGGGCTGAAGTTCAACGACGGCAGCTACTTGAACTGGAACTTCGAAATCACCGCCCAGACCGATGACTCGATCACCATCCATTTCGTGAACCTCGCCGCTTAAACCCTTCTTGTGCCAAGCCGGCCAAACGCCGGCTTTTTTCGTATGCAGGAATGGCATGTTCTTAGGGTTTTTCCATGATTAGTCCGCATTTTATGATTTGCCAAAAAGTAGATTTTCTTTCCATTTGAAATGCACTTTCCCTTTAAATGTGCGAACCCATCATCCAGACGGAAAAGCGTCCTGATGCCCATCAAAGGGCTCTCTTCCCGCCTTTTGCTTTCCCCCCAAGGACAGGCAAACGGGGGAAAGACCGTTTCAATTGACGCGATTTTGCGAAAAAAAGGTTGCAAAGTTTTGTTTCGCGCCTATGTTACAAGGGCAACTCTTCGTGAGTGCGCGCGAGACACGCAATGCGTAGCGCAAGAAAGGAAAGACCATGAAAAAAATGAATCTCAAAGTCTTGGCCACCGCCGCCCTCATCGCCCTCATCGGCGTGGGGACGACTGGATGCGGGCAAGACAACCCCGACGTTCCCGACAGTGAAACCGTCACCCCCTCCGGCTATACCTTGACCATCGACCAAGCCGATCCCAGCGTCGCCCAAGGGAAGACCATCCAATTGACCGCGACCGTCACCCCGGATCAGACCCCCGTCTCCTGGAGCTCCAGCAATGAGGCCATCGCCACCGTCAGCGAAACCGGTTTGGTGACCGGTATGGCCATCGGGCAGTGCAAAATCCGCGCCACCGTCGGCAATTCCCTGACCAAAGAAGTCACTTTGACCGTCACCGATCCCGACGCCACCGTGGCCGGCAGGATCGTCGTCGACTACGACAATCTGCCTCAGGAGTTCCAAGCGGGCGAAGCCAACGCTTTGGATCTGGACCAGTACGTCAAAGTCACCAAGGTCTCCAAATGGAGCGTGACCACCGAATCCGAGAACATCACCATCTCCGGCCACAAGATCATCGGCGTCGGCTATGGCCCCTTCACCGCGACCATCGTCGCCGGCACCACCAAGAGGGCCATCTCCGGAAGCATCATCTCCGACAAGAAAGTCGCCTTCAACCAATTCATCAGCTCGATCTCCGACAATTTTGAGTCCTATTCCGCCTATAGCGGCCTCAACATGTACGCCGAGAACTATTGGCTGAGCCTCTCGGATATCGACGAAGAGTCGGGCAAATACATCTTCAGCGGCTCGATCAACCACCCCAGCAACGGGCGCACCTACAGCTTCTCCATTAACGCCACGGCCTCCGATAACAACATGGCCTTCGATTCCTCGATCACCGTCGATCCGGGCTATGCCGCCAGCAAAACCCAAGCCGGCATCACCGGCTTCTCCACGCTCGCCTCTTCCTTTCAGGAAGTCATCGACAACGATGTCCCCTATTCCGGCATCAACGAGGATGGGGACACCTTCTACTACTACGCGATCGAAAACTCCGAGACCGGAAGCGACGAGAACTCCTCGACTTTGCTCGATGACCTCTACGATTCCTTGGGAGCGACCGACTATTGGTACTTCCTCTCCAAAAATTACGGCGCGACCTATGCCTTCCTCATTTACTTCCCCGAGGTCGGATCGTTCAACCTCGTCCCGGCCAACCAAAAGGGAATCATCAGCTCCTTCACCTCTGGCGGCAAGAGCTATTCTTCCGCCGTCATGGTCGACTCGGTCAACCAAATCTCCGTCCCGGCGGCCGAATCTTGGCTCGCGGATCCGGTGATCCCAGAGCAAATCGACTCCACCCCGATCCAGGGCTTCTTCGACAAGATGTTCGAAAGCAAAGCCATGACCCTGACCGGGCAAGGGGCTTGGATCGACTCCAATGGGGCCAGCACCGCCTGCCCGGACAATATGCGCTTCTCCGATACGGGCAACCAAGTCTTCGGCGACTTCTCCCTGAAGGTGGCCGCCAATGAGTCGGTGATTGAGACCACCGTCCTCACGATCGATAAGAAGTACCAATACGCTTCCGATACCGGCGAAGCCGGCTCCTCCACGGTCAACTTCGTGAAGGACGGCGCCCAGTACGTCGCCAGCGGAACCTACGACGCCGAAAAGAACTCCTACGCCTATGACAAGGCGGAAAAAGTCGAAAGTTCCTCCGACGAGCCGCTCACTTCCGATGATCTTTGGGGCAGCACCGACCTCGGCGGGGCCTTCAAGAAAGACGTTTTGTCGTTAGACAATGGCAAGACCAAAACCAGCTTGCTTGCCATCACCTCCTTCAAGCAGAAGGAGGAGAACAGCGACGGCTCCATCTCCTATTACTTCAACGACTACGGCGACGCTTCCCTCTTCAACGCCGGCAACGCCTACATCTCCGGCACCCGCGGCCTGGCTTCGGTCATGCTCGGCGTCCCGGGCATCTACACCCAGCTTTGGATCGGCTATCAGCAATGGGGCGATTTCGTGATCAACTCCTTCACCCTCTCCGCCGACGGCTCTTCCTTGACCGCCAGCTTCATCTTCTACTACAGTTCCTCGGCCATGTACCGTTGGGGTTGGACGATCTCCGACCTCGGCACGGACAACGTCTCCGCCCAAGCCAAGGCCCTGCTTTCCGCGGAATAAGCTTCCCGGGTCCATGGGATCCCCCGAAAGGGGGGTCCTTTTTCTTTCAGGGGCGAGGGCGGATTACCCCCTTGCTTATTTTTCGCGCGCGCGTTAAATAGGCGGGTGTTGTACTCAGCGCGCGATTTTGCGTGCGCGCGGGCATCGTCTTGATCCCGCCGAAGAAAGGAGCGTTTGTTCGCGATGAAAAACTGCAAAGCCGGCCTGATTTTGGCTCTGGCTTCTTCCATGCTGGTGGGGTGCTCGTCCCCCAGCCCGAGCGGGTCGTCTTCAAGTCCAGGCGCCGGCGAAAGCGCCTCCCTGGAGCAGAGCCAAGCGCCCTCTTCCATGGAAAGCGGCGAGCAGGGGGTCGGTTCCTCCCAAACCGATTCCCCCGAAGATTCCTCTTTCCCTTCTTCCGCGCTGGAAAGCTTGGAAGGAAGCGAATCCTCCGAATCCGCGGAAGCCTCTTCCGATGAGGGATCCCTTTCCAGCGAGGAATCCTCTCTGGAGGCAAGCTCCTCCGAAGAGGCCCTCACCCATTCGATCACCGTATCCGGAAGCGGGTACCGCGTGGAATTCCTCAGCCCCAAAACGGGATACGCGCTCGGGGAGAAGGTGGAATTCACCTTAAGCGCGCTGGGGAGCGAGTATTCCCTCAAGGGGGTCTACTATTCGGAGAAAGGCACCGTTTATCCGCGCACCAGCGTCACGGAAACGGACGGGGTCTATTCCTTCTTGATGCCGGATTTCGACATCACCCTCACCCTCGACAGCGAGCGCCTCTACAGCGTCTCCTTCGAAGGCAGCCACTTCACCTATACCCTTTCCCAGGAAGGCCCTTACTACGCCGCCAACACGAAGCTCAGCCTCGTCCTTGAGATCGAGGAGGGCTACCTGCTCACCGGCAAGCCAAGCGGGACCTACCTCCCGGTTTCCGGCGAGTCCAGCGGGCAGGCGAGCTTCGGCATCACCGAAGAGTCCCCGCTGCACTACTTCTTCTACGTCCCCTCCGGCAACGCGACCATCTCCGTCCCGGTGGAGAAGAAGCCGGAGATCGACCAAGACGACCCCTTCACGGTCCCCTCCACCTACGTCGGCGAGTTTTACTACACCGATTCCTATTACACCGATTACACCTCGACCCTGACGATCACCTTCACCGGGGATGGGATGCTCGATTGGTCCCTGTATTACTCCTACGTCAGCAGCGAGTACGGGGGTTGGGACGATTACGCCGCTAAGCCAAGCATCGGCGGCGCGGTAAAGCTAGAAAGCTCAGGTCCTTCGGAGGTCTTCTCCTATCAGCATAAGAAGTACTCCATCGACAAGGAAAGCAGCACGCTTTCCTTCCTCTCGCCCGGGAGGCTGGAATCCAGGGGGGATCAGTCCTGGTCGCTGAAGATCTCAAGCGCCAAGGATTCCTCCGGCCTGCCTTCTTCCCTCACCTTCGTCGAGACGATCTCCACCGACGTGCCCCAATGCCTAAAGTCGGCCGGAACCGTGCTAAGCCGAATCAAGTAATTTCAAGAAAGGAAACACCATGAACAAGAAATCGCTTCTGATCCTATCCGCCTCCGTTTTGATGGCTTTGGCCTCCTGCAATCAAAACCCCACTCCTTCCGAATCCTCCTCCAGCTCCCCTGAGCCTTCCACCAGCGAAGTCCCCGGGCCCGACAGCGAAAGCGCAGGCACCACTTCGGAAGAGGTCTTCTACCTCATCACCTTCGACCTCAACGGGGGGACTTTGAGCGATGGCTCCACCACCATCCCCTCCCAGCGCGTCCAGGAAGGCCGCTGGGCCAAGAAGCCGAGCGAGAGCCCGAGTAAGAAGAACAGCACGTTCCTTGGCTGGTACCCGGCCGGGGAGGAAACGCCTTTCAACTTCTTCAGCCAGATCTGGGGCAACGTCACCTTGGTGGCGCATTACCAGGTCAACGAAGACCAGAAAGTGACCCTTACCTTCGAGCCGAACGGAGGCACCATGCCCGCGGGCTCCTCTACCACGGTGGAGACCTTCATCGGCGACCGCATCAACACCCCGACCCCGGAGCGGGAAGGCTATTCCTTCCAGGGCTGGTTCTACAAAGACAGCGACGGCAACGAATGGAGCTTCTCCGGCATCGTCCAAAGTGACATCGCCGGGGGCAAGATCTACGCCAAATGGGCCGCCCAGAACTTCAATTTCTACTATTCCATCAAAGAGGATGGGACCATCTGCATCGATGGCTTGATCGACGTTTCGACCATCGTCGTCAGCATCCCCGCCGCCATCGACGGGAAGGCCGTCACCGAGATTGGCGACCGCGCCTTCCAAAGCCGCGTGAACGTCCAAACCATCTCCATCCCGGCCTCGGTCACCAAGATCGGGCGGAAGGCCTTCTTGGGCGATTACCGCATCTCGACGATCACCATCGACGGATCCAACCCCGCCTATAAATCCGTCGACAACATCATCTATTCCAAAGACGGCACCGAGCTCGTCTATTTCCCGGCCGCCCAATCGCGCACTCTCTCAAGCTTCAGCATCCCCTCCGGAGTCACCCGCGTCGGCGACTACGCCTTCTACACCACCTCGGTGGTCGCCGCGGAGAGCACCCTTTCCAGCATCAACTTCCCCGAGGGTTTGGTTGAGATCGGCGAATATGCTTTCTACGAGCAGCTCGCCCTCTCCACCATCACCTTCCCGTCCACCTTGAAGAAGATTGGCCCGAAGGCCTTCATGATGTTCGACAGCACCGTCCAGGTGAAGATCAATTGGAACGAAGGCCTCGAGGAGATCGGCGAATCGGCCTTCTCGGGCATCTACCTCAAAGGCGATTTGGTCCTTCCGAGCACCGTCAAAATTCTCGGCGACTATAGCTTCTCGCGCCTCAACGCCTTGGAAAGCGTCGTCCTGCCCTCTTCATTGGAATCGTTCGGGGACGCGACTTTCTTCCAGAACTACGGCATCAAGAGCATCCGCCTCTCCAATTGCTCCGCCTATAAGGTCGTGGACAACATCCTTTACACCCAAGACGGGAGCAAATTGGTTTACGTCCCCGCCAACTGGGCCGTGCAGACCGGGCTCGATGAGCTTGCCATCCCCGAGGGGGTCGTCTCCTTGGAAGGGCACTCCTTCTCCGACGTCAAATTCGTCACTTCGATCTCCCTCCCAAGCACTTTGACCACCATCAAGCCGCGCGCCTTCCACTACAACTCGACCTACAAAGGCGCGATCGCCTTGCCCGACTCCCTCACCACCTTGGGGGATGAGGCCTTCATGAGCTGCTCCATCACCTCCGTTTCCTTCGGATCCGGGCTGAAGGAGATCGGCGAAGCCTGCTTCTACGAGTGCCGCTCGCTCACCAGCATCGCCATCCCCGGATCGGTCGCCAAGATCGATCAAGAGGCCTTCATGGGCTGCCCCATCCGCACCCTGAGCCTAGGCGAGGGCATCGAAGAGATCGGCGACATGGCCTTCTACTTCTTCCCCTCCAGCGACGAAGAGGGCTACACCACCGGCTCGGCCGCTTTGACCGAAGTCGTTTTGCCCGATTCCTTGAAGGTTCTTGGCTCCTCGGCCTTCTCGACCTCCTCGGATTCCTCCCCGCTGGCCTCAGTCACCTTCGGGGCCGGCCTGCAGACCCTCGGCAGCGCCCCCTTCGGCAAAGCCCAGGTCACGAGCCTCTCCCTTTCGGAGAAGGCCCGCGAGAACTTCGTCATCGACGACATGACCCTCTACAGCAAGGACTATTCCAAGGTCTATTACTGCACCCCGGCCAAAAACGGGACGCTCAACATCCATTCCGGCGCCGTCGAGATCCTCCCTTACGCCTTCTACTCCGTCAAACAAGCCACGGGCGTGAACTTCCCCTCCACGCTGGAGAAGATCGATGAAGGGGCCTTCGCGGGCGCCTTCAAATACGGCTCAGGTGCCACTTTGAGCTTCCCCGCCTCCTTGAAGAGCATCGGCGATGAGGCTTTCTGCTTCGCCAACGCCTTAATTGCCTCCACCACCTTCCAAGAGGGGCTGGAGTCCATCGGAGATTCCGTCTTCGCTTTGGGCGAAATGGCCTCCAAGAGCGAAAGCGGCAGCAAAGTCTACGACGAGCTCATCCTCCCCGCTTCCTTGAAGAGCATCGGGGAAGAGGCCTTCTCCTCCATCCGCACCCTACGGAAAGTGACCTTCAAAGAAGGGCTTGAGTCCATCGGCAAAGAAGCCTTCCGCAGCTGCTCTTTGGACGGCGAGATCGCTTTGCCCTCCACGTTGAAGGAACTGGGCGAGGGCGCCTTCACCAACGGCAACCAGGTCTCCTCCTTCGTAAGCGCCTCCCCCCTGTTCACCGTGCAGGACAACCTGCTGATGGACCAAGGGAAGACCCGCGTCTATGCCTACGCCTCCGGCTCCAAAGCCACCTCGGTCACGCTGCCGAGCTCCGTCCTCACCATCGACGCCTACGCCTTCTCCTCCTCAAGGAACCTTGAGGCGCTGAAGCTCAATGATGGGCTGAAGAACGTCGGGGAATACGCCTTCGCCGACTGCACCCGCATCGCCAAGATCGCCATCCCCGAATCGGCCACCAACCTCTCCCGCCGCCTCTTCTATGGCTGGGGGAGCGCCCAGACCGTCTCCTTCGCCTACACCAAGGACGCGATGCTGAAGTACTTCGTCTCCGATCTGATTGGCTCCAATGCGGTCAACGTGGTCTACGGAACCAAAGAAAGCCTATAATTCGATTATGAAAAAAAGCATCCTTCTTATCCTCGCCCTCCCCTGCCTCCTCGCTTCCTGCGCCAGAAACCCGGGCGGAAGCTCGGGCCAGGGGGGAGAAGACGATTCCGCCCCGACCACGGTCGAGCCCGGCGTCGGCAAAACCATCACCCTCTACCGCAACTTGACCAGCGACGACACTACCGTCCTAGGCGAGCTGAAGGTCAACGCGGCCGGCTTCGTGGAAGAGCCCATCGAGCCGGTGGTGAAGAAATACGTCTTCCAAGGCTGGTACGACCAGAAGGAAGGTGGGAACCCCTTCTATTTCACTAGCGTGGCCCCCAAGGCCCTTTACGCCCATTGGACGGCGGCGATCGAGATGAGCGACGCCGAATTGGTGAAGGCCTACCAAGACAAGGTGCAGCGCCTCTGCCCCACCGTCGGGCACGTCCAGGCCGACATCGACACCTCCCTCATCTACGCGGTCGCCCCGGACAATGTCTTCGGGGGGACCAGCCACTTGGAGGCCAACCGCTACCAAAACGCGACCATCCTCAAGACCTACTCCCCCTCCTACTATGCCTCCGACGCCGATTTGAGCGAAGACCAGATCAAAGCCGGCCACACGGCCGAGGAGCTCAACGCTCAGAACCTTTGGTCCACGGAGCAAGACACTTTGGACGCGGAGAACAACCTCATCCAAATCACCACCTACAACACCTCCAACCCGAGCTACGACTCCGCCAACACCGACTACAAGACCGTCACCAAGCTCGCGCAGGATAAGCCCGACACGGCCTTGGACATTGATTTCTCGGCCTTCTTCATGGGCTACGTCAACCAGCTTTACGGCTATTTGAAAGCCGGCAAGCAGATGACCAAGATCGGGACGCTTCAGACCGATACGGCCGGGGACTACTACTACATGGCCGGGATCGACGTCACGACGCTCGATCCAAGCCAAGTGGGGCAGAACTTCGCCTACGCCTACATGGTCAACTCCACCACTTCCTCCGGCTCGGTGGTCGGATACGAGTACGTCGTCCAAGGCGGGATGGCCTTCAAAAACGGGAAGATCGTCCATTGCCAGGTCGAGAAGATGATGGGCTATTACGTCGACGGCAGCCTGATGATGCTGGTCACCACGGAGAACACCTACGACTTCGATGAGGTCGAGGAATACCCCGAATACCAAGGAACCTTGCTGAATCCCGACGATTATCCGCTTGAAAGCCAGGAATGACCTCCTAAGCCCCTACGGGGGCTTTTTTTGATCCGGAAAGGAGTTTCTGTTCTATTTCAAATGATGTGAAACAAAATCGGTAGCCGATTCCTTTCCCTCCAA
>ERZ808240.1102-NODE-1102-length-34397-cov-5.309301_pt1 | contig 34397 bp, 29 predicted proteins | sample MGYA00521084_ERZ808240 | MGnify/ENA primary metagenome ERZ808240 (study PRJEB31516, sample SAMN03275571) | gut metagenome | biome: mammalia-associated habitat; material: feces | host: Papio cynocephalus | place: Kenya | collected 2012-08-06 ... | reverse complement strand
TAAAGGGCGGTTCGGTTATAGCGACATGTCCCGAATCGGAAATTATAACTCATAAGGTTCTCGTTCCCCCGACGGTTTCGGGCAAAGTAATATCCGCTGCGCCGAACGGCAAATATAAAGTAAACGATACAATCGTAACAATAGAACGTCCCGACTCGACAAAGCAGGAGCTGACTCTCTGTCAGAAGTGGCCTATAAGATACGCCCGTCCGACAGCCGAACGACTTCCCATTTCAAAGCCCCTCGTAACGGGTCAGAGAATTCTCGATACAATGTTCCCCGTCGCAATGGGCGGAGCCGCGGCTATCCCCGGAGGATTCGGAACCGGCAAAACCGTCACACAGCATCAGCTTGCGAAATATTCGAACGCGGACATAATCGTTTACGTCGGCTGCGGTGAGCGCGGTAACGAAATGACACAGGCTCTTAAAGAGTTCTCGGAGCTTACCGACCCCAAGAGCGGAAAGCCACTGCTTCAGAGAACCGTTCTTATTGCAAACACATCGAACATGCCCGTTGCGGCACGTGAAGCTTCGATTTACACAGGTATCACAATCGCCGAGTATTACAGAGACATGGGATATTCGACTGCAATGATGGCCGACTCAACCTCGCGTTGGGCAGAGGCTTTGAGAGAAATATCCGGACGACTCGAGGAAATGCCCGCGGACGAGGGCTACCCCGCTTATCTTCCGTCGAGACTTTCCGAATTCTACGAAAGAGCGGGATATTACAAAACTCTCTGCGGTGACGAGGGTTCTATTACCGTTATCGGCGCGGTTTCCCCGCAGGGCGCGGACTTCTCCGAACCCGTTACGCAGAACACGAAGAGATTTACACGCTGTTTCTGGGCTCTTGACAAATCGCTCGCGTACGCCCGTCACTACCCCGCTATCAACTGGAACGACAGTTACAGCGAATACCTCTCGGATCTCTCCGAATGGTATGAGGAAAACGTCGCTTCCGATTTCATGACGCTACGCGGAAAAATCATGAATATTCTCGCCGAGGAAACAAAACTCATGGAGATTGTTAAGTTAATAGGCTCCGAAATGCTTCCCGACGACCAGAAGCTTACGCTCGAAATAGCGAGAGTTATAAGAGTCGGATTCTTACAGCAGAACGCGACGAACCCGACCGACACGTATACCCCGATCAAAAAACATTATCTTATGATGAAAACAATACTTCATCTTTATTCCTGCGCGCAGAAAGCACTCGAAAAACAAATTCCCGTTTCACGTATTCTTGCAACGGGAATGTTTGATAAGCTTATAAAAATGAAGTACGATATTCCCAACGATAAACCCGAATTATTCGATTCGTATAACGATGAGATAACAAAGGTATTCGATAGTCTTGAATGAAAGGAGAACCGTATAAATGTTAGTTGAACATGTAGGACTTAATCAGATAAGCGGTTCACTTGTCGTTCTCGACGGCGTAGAGGACGCGTTTTATGAGGAAATGGTCGAATTAAGACTCGACGACGGCTCAACGCGTCAGGGCAGAATCGTTCAGATAGAGGGCGACAAAGCCGTTATTCAGGTTTTCGCGGGAACAAAAAACCTCTCTATGTCCAACACCGGCACCGTTTTAAAGGGCAAACCCATGGAAATCGCGCTCTCCCCCGAAATCGTAGGCAGAGTTTTCGACGGACTAGGCAGACCCGCGGACGGACTCGGCGAGATTTTTCCCGAGTGCAGAATGAACATCAACGGAACGGCGATCAACCCCGTTTCCAGAGTTTATCCTCGAAACTACATAAACACGGGTATTTCATCAATCGACTGCCTCGCGACTCTCATCAGAGGACAGAAGCTTCCGATTTTCTCGGGTTCCGGTATGAAACATAACGAACTCGCCGTTCAGATTGTCAGACAGGCAACAATTTCGGACAATGACAATTTCGCTATCGTTTTCGCCGCCATGGGCGTTAAGAACGACGTAGCGGATTACTTTAAAAAATCATTCGAAAACGCGAATGTTATGAACAGAGTCGTAATGTTCTTAAACCATTCGAACGACCCGATCATCGAAAGAATTATAACGCCCAGATGCGCGCTGACTGCCGCTGAATACCTCGCGTTCAAATGCAATATGAACATACTCGTTATCTTAACGGATATGACTTCGTACGCTGAGGCTTTGCGTGAATTCAGTTCCTCAAAGGGCGAGATTCCCGGAAGAAAAGGATTTCCCGGCTATCTTTATTCGGACCTTGCATCTCTTTACGAGAGAGCGGGTATAGTCGAAGGCAGCGACGGTTCGGTTACGCAGATACCTATTCTCACAATGCCCAACGACGATATAACGCACCCGATTCCCGATCTTACCGGATTCATCACAGAGGGTCAGATCGTTCTTGACAGGAGTCTTGACGCTACGGGCATATATCCTCCCGTCAGCGTACTCCCCTCTCTTTCGAGACTTATGAAGGACGGTATCGGCGCAGGATTTACGAGAGACGACCATAAAACTCTCGCCGACCAGCTTTTCGCTTCATACGCAAGCGTTCAGGACGTTAAGAGCCTCGCTTCCGTTATAGGTGAAGAGGAACTTTCGGTAAACGACAAGCTTCTGCTTAAATTCGGCAAAGCATTTGAAGAGAAATTTATAAATCAGGGCAATCAGAACAGAACCATAAACGAAACGCTCGACCTTGGCTGGGAACTGTTATCAATGCTTCCCAGAGAGCTTCTCGACCGAGTCAGCGACGATGTTCTTGAAGCTCATTATAAGAAAAAATAAAACTTATCGGAGGTCGTAATTTATGGCGCAGAATGTTTTTCCGACAAAAAACAATTTAATAAATACGAAAAAGTCGTTAAGGCTCGCCCGCGTCGGTTATGACCTTATGGATAAGAAACGTAATATTCTTGTCCGCGAGATCATGCAGATGATGGCCGACGCAAAAGCGATACAATCGGAAATTTTCGAAAAATACAGCGACGCTTACCGCGCTTTACAGCTGGCAACGGTTTCGCTCGGTGTCTGCGACGATGTTTCGCGCTGTGTCCCGATTGACGATTCACTGAAAGTAACGACTCAAAGCGTTAACGGAGTTGAACTGCCGGTGCTTACACTCGAAAATCACGAACGCCGAATTTTCTACGGGCTCTCCGCGACAAACAAGGAGCTTGACGACGCGTATATGAAGTTTAACGAGGTTAAGGAACTTACCGTTAAACTCGCACAGGTAGAAAGCAGCGTCGTTCGTCTTGCCGAGGCGATAAAGAAAACGCAGAAACGTACAAACGCACTCGGAAACATCATGATTCCGCAGTTCGAATCGACCGTTAAGTTCATTTCGAATGCCTTGGACGAAAAAGAACGCGAGGATTTCTCACGCTTAAAGGTTATAAAACAGACTAAATAACAAATAAAAAGGAAAACCGCTTTTTTCGGCGATTTTCCTTTTTTTAATATACCTAACAATATTATATAGTATACTTAAATAAAAAATTCAGGAGAAAAAATGAATTATATAATTATGCCTCCGGCATATACAATCAAAAACAAAGAATATTTTTTGACTGAAAAAGAAAATCGTATTTTTTCCGATGATTTATTCAAAGTAAAACAAACCGAATCAGAATTACCGAATAACGTAATAAGGCTGACTCGAACGTGGACGAACATATCTGATTCTCGCGTTGATTTTCAGTGCACACTATATGTTAAAACCGATTTTATTCCGACGCATTACGTAATTCCGTCGGTTTCTTATAACGGCAATAATTTCGGTTCGGATAATGAGCCTAAGGGACTTACGCGCGACGGAAAACCATGGGTATTTTCCTATGAAAGAACGTCGGTTCCATCTTGCACAATATCTGAAAACGACAGTATATTTTTGTCTGTATTTGCTTCGGATTCGTCAAAAGAATCGCTGGTTTCTTCATGTTCGTTAATTAAAAATGCCGATGAAACATTTACTCATGCAGTATGGTATCCGAATATTGAACGTCCTCTGTCTTACACCGCAAAAAACGCTTATACAAAAAATTACGAACCGAAAATTACACTCGCTCCCGGAAAAACCGTTTCTTTTGACGCTTACATTGTTACGGGAGTACCGTATTACAAAAATTTTGCATCAGCAAACGTACAGGACATCGCTATAAAATACTTAAAATGCACAGCCGAACTGCCGGAAAACCCGGAAGAAATAAAAAATGCCTCCTTTTCTTTTGTTGATGATTTGACAACAAAAATAAAAGAAGGAACCGTTTTGTCTATCGGTTTTTCTCCGGATGAAAACAATATTTTTACGAAACAAAATCATTTTGAAATCGGCTGGTGCGGTCAAAACGCAATGTTTGCAAGATTAATGCTTGAAGAATACGCTGAAAACGGCGATAAACATAAACTTGAAACCGCTGTCTCCATTCTCGATACATGGCTCAAAGCCCGATTAAACAACGGACTTATGTATATCTGCTTCGAATCAATCGGTTCTTCCTCTCATATTTCCGATATGTGTAACCTCGGTTACGCCGCCGCAGAATATGCAAAATGCTTCCGCATTGCCGAATCACTCGGTTTAAGTAAACCCGAATGGCTTGATACCGCAATCGGAATATGCTCATTTATGATTAAGAACTATTCCGACGGCTGCGGATTCGGTAAAGCCGTTGACGCGCTTACCGGAGATTTTGTTGATACCAAAGGTACGGTCGGAGCATTTATTATTCCCGCTTTACTTGAAACATATAAAGAAACAAAAAATAAAAAATATCTGCTATGTGCAAAAAAAGCTTTTCGTTTCTATCTTACACGGGATCTTGACAATTTTATCTGCACGGCAGGCGCGCTTGATTCCGACTGTATAGATAAGGAAACGTCATACGCTCTCATAATTTCGGGATTAGCGCTTTATGAAATCACGAATAAAAAAGAATTTTTGACAGGAGCAATAAAAGCGTCATACTATTTCTGTTCATGGATGTATCATTATGACGTTTTATACCCCGACGACAGCGAATTTACACGTTATGGCTGGAGCACATGCGGAGGAACGAGCGTTTCGGTAACTCATCATCACATGGATCCGTGGGGAGCTTTTTGCTATGAACCGTTTTTGAGGCTCGAGCAATACACAGCAGACAGCACTTGGAGAAAACGCGCGGAAATGATGCTGTCGAATGCATTAAAGCTTGTTACTCTTGATGAAAACAGAAAAATTCATTCAATGAAACGTCCGCTCGGATCACAAAATGAAGCGTATTTTCACTGCCGTTGGTTTTGGGATAAGGATAAAGAACCGACACCGGGAACAATAAATGACTGGCTCGTTTCATGGCCTTGCGCATTCAGAATTTGTGCTCTGCAAAAGTTAATTAAGAAAAGGAAAGAAAACTAATTATGAAATTAATATCGTCTGTTAAAAACTGTTTTGCATTTTTATTGTCTGTCATCGTAACAGTCTGTGCATCAATCGGAATAACACCGCCGAACATGAAATACAAGCCTGTAAATAATCCCGTTTTTCCGTCGGGCGGAGATCCGTATGTCGTCGAGAGAGACGGTGAATATTATTATTGTTATTCTCAATACAATTCCGTTTATGTTAACAAAATAGAGTCAATAGATAAAATAACGGATGAAAATGCTTCAAAAGTATATACAGCTCCGGAGGGAACGTTATACTCATATGAATACTGGGCGCCCGAACTGCATTATATACAGGGTGAATGGTATATTTACGTTGCCGCAGACGACGGAAATAATGAAAATCACCGTATGTATGTTCTTAAAGGTACGTCACAGGATCCGACTCAGCCGTTCGAAATGCTCGGAAAAATCTCCGACTCATCCGACAAATGGGCAATTGACGGAACCGTACTTGACTTAAACGGCGATCTTTACTTTGTATGGTCGGGATGGGACGCAGACGAGGATACAGCACAGAATATATACATTGCGCACATGAGCAATCCGTACACCGTTGACTCTGAACGCGTTTTGATATCACAGCCCGAATACGACTGGGAAAAAGTCGGAGAGCCGTTTGTTAACGAGGGACCGGCAGTGCTTTTGTTTAACGGCAAATATTATATTGTATACTCTGCAAGCGGAAGCTGGACAAACGAATACTGCCTCGGCATGCTGTCATTAACGGGAACCGACCCGCTCAACGCAGAATCATGGACAAAATCACAAAAACCTGTTTTTGAAAAAAGAGAGCGCGTCGCGTATGGTCCCGGACATTGTTCATTTACCGTATCTCCCGACGGAAATGTATGGATGATATATCATGCAAATAAAACAAAGAATACGGGATGGTACGGACGTTCGGTATGGATACAGCAGGTAGTGTCGGACAGAAACGGAAATCCGTATTTCGGCAAACCGTCAAGATATGTGCTTTTTAAATAATTAATCAAAAAAACGACTCCGATAATTAAAAATCAGAGTCGTTTTTTTCTGTCTAAATAACATAATCGTCCGCGCCCATTTGCATATCGATAAGATCCTGAAGAGTGACGGAGTCAAGATATTCGTTTATAACCTTATTAAGTCCCTGCCACAGCGGAAGCGTCGGACAACGTTCGCTCCTCGGGCAGTCGATTTCCTCCCCTTCAAGACATGCAACAGGTGCGAGATTACCCTCCGTCGCTCTCAATATATCTCCGGCGGTCATTTTCTCGGGAGGTTTCGCAAGTCTGTATCCACCCTGGAATCCCCTGTTTGTTTTCAGAATTTCCGCGCGGTTTAAAATGGGTACTATCTGTTCGAGATATTTTTTTGATATCTCCTGTCTCTGCGCTATGTCTTTGAGCGCGATATATCCGTCGCCCTGGTGTTCCGCAAGGTCTAATAACATTCTCAAAGCATATCTGCCCTTGGTTGATATTTTCATATTCTGTCATCCCCTAAATACTATAATACCATATATTTAATAGGTTTTCAATGCTTTAACATAAAAACGAACCCCCGAATTAACGGAGGTTCTGATTATTAACCGTAATCGTGGTATTCGACTATCAGCTGTGATTTTGAATTAACGCCGAGCTTTCTGTACACCGAGTTCATGTGAGTGTTCACAGTGGAGTACGAAACGCCCAATTTTTCGGCTGCGGATTTTATCGTCATTCCTTTTACAAGCAATGAAAATACCTGAGTTTCCCTCGGAGTCAATGAGTTGAATTTTTTATCCTTTTCGCTTTGAACGTCATCCGAATGAGGATTCGTGATAAACGATGTGTTTACGCTGACGAATTTTTTCGTCTGTACGTTCGGCTCGAAGCTTTCAAGCGGTTCTGTATCATTACGAGCCGAATCCTTCTTTTTATCGGCTCTGGAAGAGAAAAGGCGTGTTATAACGTTTGCCATAATTGATTAGTTCGCATTCTGCTCGAAATAAAACTCTGTTCTGTCATTAAATCCGGTCGTAAGAGTGAAATAATCATTAAGGTAAAGTTTAGGCAGTATGCTGATATCTATTTTCGTATTGGTCTGATCCGTTATAAGTTTATTAAAGTCAATATCCATAATAAAATGTGAATAAACGTTTATATCGTATTTCAAATTATAATCAATATAAACAGGCTTTCCGTAATTAGGAGAAGAAGAATCATTGTTAAAGAAAAGTTTAACATACGAACCGTGGTATTTTATTGAATCAAGTTTACCTGTAATATCGCCGAAATCCTTAAAATCACCGTCCATAGCGCTGAAATCGGTATTATTGTCAAGATTCGAAATATTGAACAGTTTACCGTGATTCAATACTGTTTTATCCTCAGGAACATCAATAACCGTTTCATCCTTTAAATATACAGTTATAGAAGCGCATTTTACGTTTATAGGGCCGTAAAGAGATTTTGACGCGTCAAACGCACTGAAAAACTCAATTATACCCTCGTCATTGTCTTTATACTCAATCTTGCTGACCTGAGACATATTTACCTTACTCGCAACTCTGCTTTCAACACCGAGAGGGAATTTTATAGTGCAGTTGCTTGCATTGATATTGACTCCGTTATTTTTAAATATGGGAGAAATAGCGGTATCTTCGGTACGATGGTCGATAGATGTCAATTCTTTATCAAGGCTTATGCTTTCAAAATCTTCCTTTTCTTTATCAGTGAGGAAAATTCCGATAGAATCAAGAAGTTTTTTCATCTCACTGTCAAATTTTTTCGATATCTCCTTGTTATCATAGGTCTTTGACACTACGGTGCTTCTGTACGCGGCACGGACTTTCTGATTGTCGGGCTTTACGGCATTGAGAATTGTATTAAATGCGTTAAGATATGTAATATCGCTGTTATCAATTTTTGATGCAATACGCAGAACAAGACGCGCGTCGGCGGGGGTTATTCTGTTATCGGCATTCATATCACAGCGGTAATCAAACTCATTGTCATCCGGTTTCTGCTCAAGCCCCGCAGTGTATCTTAACAGCATTCTTGCGTCAGACGCGGTAACGTCCCCGCTGCCGTCGAAGTCACCCATAAACAGGCGGTCACTGCCTATATAGCTTACGGCTCTTTTTCTGTTGGAATCGGCAAGCAGAATTTCCTCCTCCGTAAAAGAAACAGGTTCGGCAGCCAAAGCTGCAAAAGGCATAAGCATACAGCCGGACAATGCCGCGGACGTAATCGCTTTAACAACATTTTTCATAAAGACAACCTCCCGGTTTTTGCTGAAATTAATATATTTATATATATCTTATCATAAAATTTTTGTTTTGTAAACAGGGATATAAATAAATTTACTATTGAAAAAAACAATTATAACCGTTATAATATTTAAGTGGTAAAAATACATCTTATAAAATCGGATGTTAAAAACCGAAAGGAGAAATTTACAATGACCTATTCTCATGAAGTAGAAACAATGTGCGTTGTTAAACAGGGTCCGAACCACGGTCCCGCTCCCATTCCCGAGGAGGGCAAATGGGTAAAAGCAAAAGAAATCACCGACATTTCCGGATTTACTCACGGTGTCGGCTGGTGCGCTCCGCAGCAGGGTGCGTGCAAGCTGTCCCTTAATATTAAGAACGGAGTTATCGAGGAAGCACTCATTGAGACTATCGGATGTTCCGGTATGACTCACTCCGCCGCAATGGCGAGCGAGATTCTCCCCGGCAAGACCATCCTTGAGGCTCTTAACACCGACCTCGTATGCGACGCTATCAACACCGCTATGCGCGAACTTTTCCTTCAGATCGTTTACGGACGTTCGCAGTCCGCATTCTCCGACGACGGACTTTCTATCGGCGCAGGACTTGAGGATCTCGGCAAGGGACTTCGTTCACAGGTCGGCACTATGTACGGCACTAAACTCAAGGGTGTTCGTTACCTTGAAATGGCAGAGGGCTATGTTACCAGAATGGCTCTTGACGAGAACGACGAAGTTATCGGCTACGAGTTCGTTTCTCTCGGCAAGATGACCGACTTCATCAAGAAGGGCGACGATCCCGCAACCGCTTACGACAAGGCAAAAGGTACCTACGGCAGATTCGCAGAAGCCGCTAAGTACATTGATCCCCGTAAGGAATAAGATAAGGAGGTAAACGGACATGGCATTATTTGAAAACTATGAGAGAAGAGCCGACAAAATTCTCGGCGTTCTCAAGGAATACGGCATTAATTCTATCGAAGAATGTAAAGATATCACTCTTGCCAAGGGTATCGACTGCGATAAAATCGTAAGAGGAACCCAGCCTATCTGCTTTGAAAACGCAGTTTGGGCATACACCGTAGGCTGCGCTATCGCTATCAAAAAAGGATGCGTAAAGGCAGCTGACGCAGCCGCAGCTATCGGCGAAGGACTTCAGTCATTCTGCATCCCCGGCTCCGTTGCAGACAACCGTAAGGTCGGTCTCGGACACGGCAACCTCGGCAAGATGCTCCTTTCCGAGGAGACAGAGTGCTTCTGCTTCCTCGCAGGTCACGAATCGTTCGCAGCAGCAGAGGGCGCAATAAAAATCGCTCTTAACGCTAACAAGGTAAGAACCAAGCCCCTTCGCGTTATTCTTAACGGTCTGGGCAAGGACGCCGCTATGATTATTTCGAGAATCAACGGCTTCACCTACTGCAAGACCGAGTTTGACCCCTACACCGAGACTGTCAAGGTTGTAAGCGAGACCGCTTATTCAAACGGCGACAGAGCTAAGGTTAAGTGCTACGGCGCAGACAACGTTCCCGAGGGCGTTGCCATCATGCAACTTGAAAAAGTCGGCGTTTCCATCACAGGCAACTCGACCAACCCCACCAGATTCCAGCATCCCGTTGCCGGCACATACAAGAAATGGTGTGTTGAAAACGGCATTAAGTACTTCTCCGTTGCTTCCGGCGGCGGCACGGGCAGAACGCTTCATCCCGACAACATGGCGGCAGGTCCCTCTTCTTACGGCATGACCGACACTATGGGACGTATGCACTCCGACGCACAGTTCGCAGGCTCGTCCTCCGTTCCCGCTCACGTTGAGATGATGGGACTTATCGGCATGGGCAACAACCCCATGGTCGGCGCAACCGTCGCATGCGCTGTTGCTGTTGAAGAAGCAAGCAAATAAGGCACTTTATTAGGCTTAAATAAAAACATTTCCTCCCCTGCTTTCTGCAAGGGAGGATTTTTTTAACGTCAAAATATTTTAATCTATATAAGCGAAAAGAGCCGGGACACATCACAGTCCCGGCTCTTTTCAAACCGATTGTTTTATTGACCTAAACCTTTTTTTGTAAAGTTTGCGGATTCCGAACTTCCAGCACAGAAGCATACCGAGAACTGCGCCGACAACCGCCTGGAGAATCTGATACGGCAGTTTCATTATCGCATACTCTGAAGTACTGTAAATGAATGCTCTGCCGAGAGAATATCCGACTACCATGATAACCGCGCCGATAGAAACGCCGATACCGGAAGCGACGGCGGGATGTTTTTTTAGAACATAACGTGAAAAAACCGAAATAACAATAGCCTGCAAGCCGTGAGTTGCAAGAGATACAAACATCGGCGCGGGATAGGAGAAAAAGTCGCCGAGGAACGCGCCGACGCCTCCGACGAGGAACGCGCCGAGAGGGTCGAGTATAATTGAGGCCACGCAGATAACAATGTCGTTAAGATAAAGATGTCCGCCGGGGACGGGAATTCCGAATGAGCTGAAAGCTACGTTCAAACCCATGAGCATCGCTGTCGTGCAAAGCCAGACAAGCGATTTCTTTTTATTGATTTTCGTTTTCATTCCATTATATCCTTGAAATAAGTTCTCATATTTTATACAATATAGCTGAGAATATGAAATAATCAGAATCGGAGAATTTTATATAACCAGATGAAGTATACAATCGATAAAACAAAACATCCCGCATATCTTCAAATCTACGAACAAATACGCGCCGATATTGTCGGCGGAGTATTTAAATATAATGACAAGCTGCCGTCTAAACGTATTCTGTCGGAGGAACTCGGAGTCAGCACCGTTACGGTCGAGCACGCGTACGCCCTTCTCTGCGACGAGGGATATGCAAGAGCCGAGGAGCGAAGCGGATATTATACCGCGTTCAGAAGTTCAGACGGATTTGCGGGATTTATGCAGAAAAAGGAACATAACGTTATTATTAATTCCGAATTAAAAAGAACCCAGGACTATCCGGCGTTTTCAATATCCGTTCTAAGCAGAACAATGCGCAAAGTTTTAAGCGATTACGGCGAGGGAATACTGAAAAAATCACCGAATTCCGGCTGTATTGAATTCAGAGACGCACTTAAATATTACCTTGCAAGAAACCGCGGAATAAACGCAGAAACAGCACAGATAGTCGTAGGCTCCGGAGCCGAATATCTGTATTCAATGATAATATCATTGCTCGGCAGAGATAAAACATACGCGATAGAACACCCGTCGTATGAAAAAATCGAGCAGGTCTACCGAGCCTCGGGTGTAAATTACGAACTTCTGCCGTTATCCGACGACGGCATTGAATCATCGGCTCTTTCAAAAACGAACGCAGACATACTGCACACAACTCCGTACAGAAGTTTCCCCAGCGGAGTCACCGCGTCAGCGACAAAAAGACATGAATATCTGCGATGGGCAGACAAACGTGACAGATACATTGTAGAATCGGATTATGATTCGGAATTTTCGGTCTCGTCAAAGCCGACGGAAACACTTTTCTCGCTTTCAAAAAACGAAAATGTTATTTATCTTAATACATTTTCAAAAACCATTTCCCCGTCGTTTCGAGTCGGATATATGGTTCTGCCTGAGAGTCTCGTTTCACCGTTTAATGAAAAACTCGGTTTTTATTCCTGCACCGTCCCGACATTCGAACAGCTTGTCCTTACAGAGCTTTTAAACTCGGGAAATTTTGAACGGTACATAAACAAGGTAAGACGTTTCAAACGAAAAGAACAATATTGATATTTTTGACTGTTTCAATTATAATGATATCGGATATAAATATTCGGAGGATTTTATGGGTAAATACGCGATAAAAAAAGAATTTCTGTTTTCGGAGCTGTTTACGTTTCCGATAATCGAACCGGTGCTTCCCCTTGCCGAAAAGGCTCTCGGTTTACTTGTAACGCTTCCGAGGTCGGACAGAAATGTTAAGGTTAAACGAATAAGAATTCCGGTCAGGGACGCTTACATAAACGCGCTTTTATATACTCCCCTTACGCTTGAAAACGAAAAAAACGCGCCTTTGCTCGTTTATTATCACGGCGGCGGATTTATCTACAAATCGGCTCCGCATCATTTCAGACTTATGAAACAGTACGCACGTTTTACCCCCTGCAAGGTTCTGTTAGTCGATTACAGAGTTGCACCTGCGCATAAATTCCCCGTTCCCGTTAATGACTGTTACGACGCTCTGAAATGGGCGCACAGAAATCCTGTTTTTCTCGGTATTGACAAGAACAGAATAGCAATAATGGGAGACAGCGCGGGAGGCGCGCTGACAGGCGGTGTTTCATTAATGGCAAGAGACTCGGGCGAGGTTCCCATATGCGCCATGGAACTTATTTACCCCGTTACGGACTGCCGTATGCAGACTCAGTCTATGAAGGAGTTTACTGACACTCCCGTTTGGAACGCAAAACTTTCAAAAAAAATGTGGGAGCTGTACATGCCCGCAGCAGATAAGGATAAAATGTGTTACGGCGCGCCGGCGCTCGCAGAAGACTTTTCAAATCTCCCCGATTCGTATACAGAAACAGCCGAATTCGACTCATTAAGAGACGAGGGAATAAATCTTTATAAATCCATGCTCAGCGCGGGAAACAACGCCGTTTTATACGAAACGAAAGGAACAATGCACGCATTCGATATGACCTCGCACAGCAGAATAACAAAAGAAGCCGTCGCAAGGCGTACAGGCTTCCTTAAAGATAAATTTTATAAATAATATAATTTTACAATTCCGAAGTCCCATCCGGCTTCGGGATTATATTTTTTTAATCATACAAAGCAGCAAGACATGTTTTTTTTAGCGTTTATTTAATTAGATTACAGTTTCCAGCTTACCGCTTTTTCTCTGCCGAGAACAAAACATCTGTAAATGCCGTCCTGTTTTATCAGTTCATCATGCGTACCGCTCTGTACGATTTGTCCTTTGTCGACTAAAAAAATCCGATCGGCATGTCGGACGGTTTTCAGTCTGTGGGCAATAACAATAACGGTTTTATTATGAATCAGCTCAGAAACTGCCTCTGTCTGTTCTTTTTCATTCTCCGGGTCAACGTTCGCCGTGGCTTCGTCGAGAATTATAATCGGTGAATCTTTTATAACGGCACGCGCTATTGAAATCCGCTGACGCTCGCCTATGGAAAGCGATTCTCCGTTTTCCCCGATGGCTGTATCGCATCCGTTCGGAAGTTTCATTATAAAATCATGACATCGGGCTTTTTTTGCTGACTCGATAACAAGTTCAATCGGTGCATCGGGTTGTCCGAAACGTATATTGTTTGCGACCGTATCATGAAACAGATAAACATTCTGAAAAACAAAACTGAAATTACGCATCAGGCTGTCCATGTCGTACTCTCTGACATCACGGCCTCCGAGGGTGACATATCCTGAATCTGCATACCAAAATCGTGAAAGCAAATGACAAAGAGTCGTCTTGCCTCCTCCCGAGGGACCGACTACAGCTGCGCTTGTCCGCTCGGGAACGTCAAGAGTGATACCGTTAATTATACTTTTTTATCATACGAAAAATGAATATTCTCGGCATGGATATCAAAATGCTCAGGCGTAATTTCCGCTCCCGCAATGTCAAAACTGCTGTTCGAAATCGAAAACTACCGCGGTGAGGAAACGGCGGCGGCAATCTTTTATGAGGCAAAAGCTACCGAGGCGATTGCGCTGGCGGCGGACAATCAGAAGAGACAAACGGCAAAAAAAATATACGCCTGTTATCAAAGGAAGATATAGAAGCTCTTGAAAACGTAACCTGCTATATTTCCGACCATTACGCTTTTGATATTCCGCTGTCCCGGATTGCCGGTATTCCCTGCATGAGCAAAAGCAAATTAAAAAACTGCTTTAAACGCCGTTTCGGGTGCAGTATCACGCAGTATATTCAGGGACGAAGAATGAGTCAGGCGGAACATCTGCTTATAAATACGGACTTTACCATGGGGCAGATAGCACAGATGATAGGTTATACGACATCAAGCCGATTTGCAGAACTGTTTAAAAAGAATACGGAAATACTGCCGATTGGATATCGGAAAATCGCCCGAAAAGACAAATAAAAAAACCGGGAGGTTCATTGCCTTACGGTTTTAGTTCTGATGAAGTTTTCCGACAATTATTCTTTTACTGCAGTAAAAAACAGACGGGGCATTTTAAGTATAACCTTGCCGTTATTCATTATCGTATATTCCTGAGCTATTCTCTTTTTCAAGTCGGACAAAAATTCCTGCTTTGTCGCTTCGTCCATTACTTCAAAATACGGTCTGAGTCCGCTCGAAGAGTACCAGTCTATAACAGAATCGAACGAATCGACCGTGTGAAAATACATCGTCTCCCACATCGTAAAATCCGACGTAAATTCGGTTAAAAGATTATAATATCCATCCGATGAAAGATTGTGAAAAACATCAGTCGATTCAAGGAAGCTCCATTTTCCTTTTTTCAAAAAGTCGGAAAACATAACATAAAATGGAGAATTCTGTCTCAGCGGAACCTGAACCGCAAATATTCCGCCCTTATTAAGACGCGAAAAAACCGCTTCAAAAAGTCTCTTTTGTTCAGGAATCCACTGTATGCACGCATTTGAAAAAATCAAGTCGAATTTTCCGTTCTTGTTTTCGAGTCCCTCGGGCAGATAACACTTTTTAAAAGTAAGGTACGGATATGTTTTATTTGCTTTTTCGAGCATATCGTCAGACGCGTCGAGTCCCAAAATCTCAGCATTTTTGAATCTTTCGTATAAAGCGTGCGTACTGTTTCCCGGTCCGCAGCCGAGGTCAACAATTCTCTTCGGTTCTGTTTTATCAAGGCGGCTTATAAGGTCAAGCGAAGGCTGAGTACGTTCGCGTTCGAATTTTAAATATTTTTCCGAATTCCATTCAGCCATAAAAATCACCCTTTCGTATATATATATATAACAATTTAATTCAATTTTCAATATTTCTTTTGCCGTTTTTTGTTGACCCGAAATGTAAAAAGATGTATATTATCTACATATATACTTTAAAGAGGCAAATAAAATGAAAACAGACGATATAATTATAAAAACCGTAAGCGAATCCGACGCAGAAGAACTGCTGAAAATATACGCTCCGTACGTAGAGACTACTGCGATTACATTCGAATATAATGTGCCGAGCTTACCGGAATTCAAAAACAGAATCATGAACACATTAAAAAAATATCCGTACTTAAAAGCCGTGCGGAACGGTGAAATAATCGGCTACGCATATTTGGGTGCGTTTAAGGAAAGAGACGCATATATACACTCCGCAGAAACCTCAATCTACGTAAAACAGGATGTACGGCGCTCGGGAGCGGGACGCGCACTATATGACGCCGTCGAAAAGACCGCAAAAATGCAGAATATTCTAAACCTAAACGCATGTATCGGCGTTCCGAGGGGAGAGGACAAACACCTAACGCTCGACAGTGTTAAATTTCATAAAAAACTCGGATATACGCTCGTCGGGAAATTCAATTTCAGCGGGTATAAATTCGGCACATGGTACGACATGATATGGATGGAGAAAATGCTCGGCGAGCATACAGAGTCCCCCGCCGTATTCAAGGCATTTAACACTCTTACGAAAGAAGAGCTTACTTCGGCGGGAATAGAGGCAGAATAAAACAAAAGACGGAGGATTATAAGTCCACCCGCCTTTTTTATTTTAAAGCTTATCTATCATTGAAAACAAATCAACAAAAAACAGTCTCGAATTGAAATAATCCGTCATACCGCCCTGGAGTGTCGTGTGGCTTCCCCTCTGAACAGGCATAACATTCCATATTCCGGGATTGATATTGTCCATATCGAATTCAACGCGCGGTGCGCCTATCGGGGCGAGCGCGGAGTATGTATTTACAAGACCGTCGTTTGCCTGCCACTTTTCATCGATTTCATATCCGTTTGGAGTAACGCCTGTGAAATTAACGATTCTGTCGGAACAAATCTTATACATACCGCTTAAAACCTCATCGTCGGAACGGCGGATTCCGTCCTCACCGACAACCGTACCGTCGCATGCGTATGAGAAATAATAAACGCTGTCAACGGTTCCGACTTTTTGATTTAAAGCCATTGCGTTATCTATCTGCATTTCATAAATTGCGGTATCTGATTCAACTCTGCCATCGGAAAGCTTATCGGATATACCGAGTATTACTTTCGCTATCATCTTTTCCTGTGCGGTCGCGTTCGGATCGTTATCGAGCGTAAGCTGAACGTCATAGCTTGACGTTCCGTTGTGAGGCGACGCGAGCGTTATAACAGAGTATACCCAATCTCCTTTTCCGCCCTTGAAAAGTTCGGAAACATCCGAACCCGAATTCATTTCCTCCTCGCTTCCGTTCTCCATAAGCCATGCAAGCATGCGCACGGTTGCGCCTCCGAATGAATGACCGACAAGATTTACTTTCTTGTCCGCACTCCAGTCGGATATAAGTCTAGAATCCGAATAATCCTTACCGTATCTTGCATGATTGCACTCCTTGCTGTGAGCCTTGCCGTAGTCGGTTACGGTACCGGTAAGCTGTGCATAAAGCTCGCACGCTCTGTCCCATGCGCTCGAGGTCGGGGGAACGGTCGCGGCGTGAACGTCAAAGCCTCTTGCTCCGAGATATTTTGTAAGGTCGCCGTTTCGTACCCCCCAATACGGAAGCAGTTTATTATACCAGTTATAATCGCCCCAGCCGGCAAAACCGTGAACAAGAACATAAGTATAATCGGTATTAAACTGAGTTTTGTCAACGTTCGCCTCCGGAATATTTGCCGTCGGGAACAAAAACATTATAATAGTCATAAGAATAGAAATCAGTTTACTCATCAAATTCTTCATTTCCTTTCTTTTTATATATAATGATTTTATCATATTAAATAAACGATGTCGAGATTATTTAAATATTTAAAAACTACGCAACAAATATACAACAATTAAAAACGGGGAACCGACATAAATCATCGGTTCCCCTCAATTATTATTTTATGGTTTATTTATTAGTAATAATATCGTCAATACCGCCGCTGCCGCTGAAGAGATTTTTAAGAAAGTTAAATACTATCTTCATTATCTCGCCGATTCTTGTAAAGAAACGACCGATAACAGCGAGGGGATTGTTGTCAAGAGCATTATCGTTGCTCCACTGAGCATAAAGCGTGATGTCAGAGTCTATCGTCGAGTTCTCCGTATACTGATTGCCCGTGCCGTATTTCGGAGAATCAAACCAGCCTACGAATGTGAATCCCTCTCTGTCTGCGGGAACGGGAAGTTCACCGAGAAAAGCGTCGGACTGTACAATGATATAGGGAATGTCGCATGTGCTCTTATTGGGGTCAAACGTTACTTTGTAAGCCTCCCAAACTGCGAATCCGCTGCCTTGCGGGAATATATAAAGTTTATCAGTATCAGTGAAGAATACACCGGTAACCGATGACGCGGGAACACCGTTTGCAACTTCAATACAGCTTATCGTCTTACCGTCGGAGAATCCTGCATCGGAAGAAATACCGATTGAGGAATTAACGGCAAGCGCACCCGATACCGTCAGCTTGGAATCGCCGAAAAGGTAAACATTCTGCTCAAATGAAGAATCGTCACCGATTTTACCGCAGTAGTTTCCGCTGATATTTACGAGTCCTTTAAGATTAAATGAGGCTGAGGAATTTACCGCAGCTGCGCCTCCTTTTCCGTTTGAAGAAACAAAGTTGGAATTAATATCAGCCGAACTAATTGTAAGAGCGCCGCTGTTGTGATAAATCGCACCGCCGTAGAATCTTGCCGAGCATTCGGTTATTTTATCGTTGATAAGAATGCAGTTTGCCGACGCAGAGTCAATATATACTGCGCCGCCCGACTGCGAAGCATAGCAGGATTTAATCTCAGAATTACTTAACGTAAATTTACCGGAAACAACATTTACAGCTCCGCCGAAGGGAGACGTACAAGACTCGATTAAAGACGAATCCATGGTAACGTCTGCCGAAGCCGAATTAACTACGATTGCGCTGCAGTAACGAGCTGCGTAATTGTTTTTTATCGTAACGCCGGAAATATCGGCTATCGCTTTATTTATCTGTAAAACAGAGCCTGTTTCAACTGCAAGTTTATCCTCATCGGCAGTACCTGCGGGATAAACATACGCGCCGTCAATAATAAGATTAGTTAACGATACGTTTATCGGATTTTCATTCTGAGTACCGAAAGTAAACATTAAGCCCTTGAATCCAACCGCACGGGAAATCGTACTGATATTCGAGTCGCTTGCGCTCTTGATTGCTATATTCTTATTGACTTCAACTGTCTCGGAAATCGCGGTATTCTTGAAAAGGGTGATTATTCCGCCGTCCTGAGCCTCTTCAACAGCCTCGTTAAGAGTCATCGCACCGTATGTTTTGCCGTTTTTAACATAAGTAATCTCGGCAATGTTCCAGTGAGCATAAAGAGTTCTGGGTGAATCCGAAGTTATCGGAGTGTCTGCGGTAATTTCCGTACCTCCTACAGAAGCCGTGAACCAGCCGGAAAAAGCGTAGTTCGGTTTGTAAGGTTTTGGAAGATCGCCGTATACCGAATCGGCATATACGAACTTGCTCTCGCATGTTCCGCCCGCAGTATTAAGGGTAATCTTTGTACCCTGCTTATAATCGGCAGAACCGGTCTCTGAGTTGTAGGAATAGAAATAACCCTCTGTATCGCTTACGAGGTTATTATGAATCTTTGAAAGATCTCCCGTAAGAAAATCGTCCGCGCTGACGGAAGAATCGTCAACAGTGATGCTTACGTTTGCAGAGGGAGCAAAGTCATCGGCAAGTTTTATCTTGGGAATATCATTGCCCGAGTTGTTAGTATAAATGTATAGGTTTGAAGCGTTATGCGTTCCGTCGGAAGCAACCGAGTAGTTGTCGGCAATAACGCACGCGCCTGCAAGAGTTATAGAAGAATCGTTTGTACCGTCGGCTTTGTACTGGTTTGCAAATACTCCGCCGCCGAGTCCGCCGTTATAAACAAAGTTGTCTTTTATGGTTACGCCGTTAAGAACGAGAGTACCGATTTCGTTTGAAACCGCTCCGCCCCAGCCCCGAGCCGAACAGCCGGTAATACTGCCGGCATTCAAGGTCATCTTTGCGCCCTGTCTTGCGAGGCAGACAGCGCCGCCGTCGTTCGAGGAAGCACAGGCTTTAAAAACCGCACCGTTTGAAGTGACCTCACCGTTTTTGAGGATTATGACAGCTCCGCCGTATACAGATGAACAGTTGATAATCTTAGATGAAGAATCAAGAGTAAGAGAAGCCGTCTTATCACCCGCTTCGGTACTTACCTTTACTCCGCCTCCGAGATCCGACGACTTGTTATTGATAAGAGAAACGGCAGTAAAATGAATTTCACCGCTCTTAATATCGAAAAGGGGCGCTTCTGCATCTACGGTATTTCTGTTACCGTCAACAACGGTGTTGTAGAAAAACGCTTTTACAGGCGCCGAACCGGTATAATCCGACGTAAATACCGCGTCCGTAAAACCGTCCGCTCTCGTTACGGTAAATCCGTTACCGAAAAGCGTAACGTTTTTGTCAACAGTAACGGTACCGTCAACGGTGATATTGTCATTAAGTTTAACAAAACCGCCGTCAGAAACCGAAGCAAAAGCGTCAGCCAAAGTCGACGCATTTTTGTAATTCATTCCGTCCGCACTGTACTCGACAGCACCCGCAGCCGATACCGCTATCGGCATAACGGCAGTAAGCATCAGTATTGATAAAAGTATCGCTAATGCTTTTTTAGTGATTTTCATAAAAATTCCTCCGTGTCTCAAGAGTTTTCATACACATATATATTAATATAAAAAAAAGTATTTGTAAATAGTTAAAATAAAATTTCACAATTACGACAAACTCATGCAAAGAATATGTCGGTTGACATCGGCATACAAATAACTGTATAATACTACGGTAACTTCAAGAATCATTAAGAGAGTGAAGAACATGGAAAAAGAAAAAAACAACAGGAAGAAAACAAATAAGACAAATACTGTGCGAAAATACATATCCGAAATCATAAAGAAACCGGCAGTAAAAATTATTCTTGCCGTAATCTGCGTATTACTGCTGACTGCGCTGAAAGGATTAATCACCGGAACGCAGGACGGGAAAATAACCGTCTTTTCGGATTCGCAGAAAAAATGCACATACGTGTCGAGAGACGGCAGAATAATATCCGACAATACTCCGGGTGAACTGTCGGGAGAACCCGTTTACTCTTCAGACGGCAAAACCGCTGTTTTTCTCACCTACTCTCAGGACGATTCATCCTCGTTTTATACTCTTTTTGCCGTTAGAAATAATAAAGTTATCAGAATTACCAACAATGTTTCGTCTTCGTTCAAAATTTCATCCGACGGCAGTTCGGTCATTTTTAAAGACAGAGAAGGCGCGCTCAAATTAAATTCTATCTCCTCGCAGTCGGATAACACGATTTATTCGTCCGCAGACGAATACTGCATCTCCCCCGACGGAAAAACCGCAGTGTTTTCAGCCTATGACGAGGCGGGTCTGTCTCTGAGTCTTTACTGTTACAGAAAAGGCTCGGTATCCGAAATCGGAACGGGACTTATTCCTATAGGAGCGGAAAATGATGCAAAGACCGTTTATGCATGCGATACTGATTTTAAAACGCTCTACTCCGTATCATCCGACGGAAAAGAAAAAAATAAAATCTCCGACATTTCGGATGCAAACATCTGTTTTAATTCGGATTTAACTCAAATGATTTTTTCATCCGACAGCGGAACGTATATCTGTTTTTCCGGTTCCGTCAGAAAGCCTATCTATCCGTTTACCGACGCATTCCCTGTTTTTTACGAAGGATGCAGTCCGATTATTACAAATGAAAAGCACGGCGTTAAAATATATCCGACCGACGATTTTACCGATATGTACTATTATCTCACAGAGCAGAAAACGCTGTCATACATCGACTCAAACTGCGCGAGAAACGACATCTCAGACGACGTTACAAATGTAAAAGTTTCATATGATTTAAAGCATTTTTACTTTACAGACTCATCAAAATCTCTTTACATGATAAAGAACAAAAAAGACCCGATATGCATTAAAAACGAAATATCCGATTTTGAAATTTCAGCAAACGGAAAGTTTTACAGCTTTACAAATTCATCAGGCGGAACAGAGTTCGCAAAAGGTGAAAAAACATTTTTTACAGCAGAAAATGTAAAGTTTAAAGCCATTACAGACAGCAGTAAGATTTTATACATGTCGGCCGACAACCAAAATCAGCTTTTTGAAATATCAAAAACAGGCAAAACAAAACAAATCTCAGATTCCGTATCATCGATACTGTTTGACAAGATATCCGGCTGTGCCGTGTACTTTGAAAACAATGATAAAAACGAAACCGTCTGCAAAATAGTAACATAATTATTTAATACTGCGTTAATAAAATGACTTTACTATATAATTGTTTAATATCCGACAGGAGGAACCTAAATGAAAAGAATTATGTCAATTTCGCTTGCACTGGCAGTTTCGTTCTCCGCTATCTGCTTTGCGGGATGTTCAAAATCAAAAACTGCTGACGAACAAAGCACATATGACAACGCCCCGGCGGCGGTAACGTCAGCCGCGTCAACTACAGCGCCGATGACATCCGCACCGACAACAAAAGTTCCTGAGACAACGACTCAAAAACCCGGATATCTTGCACAGGATGTCATTGATATACTTATGTCAAAGAAATTCTATATTTCGGGTAAAATGCGTTCGGCGGACGGCAACGAATCAAACGTTCAGATGATAGTCGACGGCGATAATTTCAGAATGAATACATCTGTAAACGGCTACAACATGGCTGTTATAATGTACGACGGCAACCCGTATCTTGCAAACACGAAGCTTAATAAAATTCTTCTTATCAATCAGCAGGCTGTCGACGATATGACCGCACAGCTGAACTCTTTGGGTATTGTCACGCAGAATATGCCTGATTATAACCTCGACGATATTATGTCTTCGGTCAACAATACCGCAGATATCACATCGTACCTCAACATGGACAATTATTCGGAGAAAGAATCAACTTTCAATTCACAGCCCTGCGTTCAGTCTAAATATGACTCTGAATACGGCAACATGTACGTTTACTCTTCGGGTAAAAATATTATCGCGCTTGAATTCTACGACACCGACAGCACAAGACAGCTCGTATTTTATGTCGATTCGTTCCTTGATATAATTCCCGACCCCGTAAGTATTGATTCATTTACGAAGGTTTCGTCTCTTGTAAACCTGTTTACACAGCAGTAATTCGGCAAAAAATATGCCCCGTTCCGTTTTTCGGCGCGGGGTTTTAGTTTTTATTCTGCTCATTTAATGTATCTGCCGATAAAAGATTTAACCTTATCCCAGTACATTTCGGGGTGAACATCTACACTCTCTGCGTGCATTGCGTCGGGCACGGACAGCTTTTCTTTCTCGGCAGTGCAGGCATTATATAATTCGTCCATCATTCGATACGGAACAAAAGCGTCCTTCTCACCGTGAATAAACAGCGTGGGGGTTTTACTTCTTGCAACTGCTCTGACCGGAGAGCATTTCTTTAAATCAAAATTTCCTCTTAATTTTGAAACTGTATTCATAGCGTAAAGAAACGGAAATACGGGCAGATGGAACATCACACCTATCTGCTCTTTATATTCATCCCAGCAGCTCGTATATCCGCAGTCGGCTATCGCGCATTTGACGTTATCGGGAAGAGCCTCCCCCGTTGTCATCATAACGGTCGCGCTTCCCATTGAAACGCCGAGCAAAATAATCTGTGCATTCTCATTTATCGAGCGGATATAATCAATCCATGCAACGATATAGTCCTTATCGTAATATCCCATCGAGCAGTATTCGTTCTCATCAATATAGTGTCCGCGCAGAACAGGCAGAAGAACGTTATACCCCATATCATGAAATCCCTTAGCCTGCGCAGCCATGCCTCTGGGACAGCTCGTATAACCGTGGACGACAATCGCCCAAACATCACTCGGTTCTTTCGCGGGAATTATATTGGAATATATCGTCTCGCCGTCGGATTTTACAAGAGGTGTTACCTCCGGATTTTCGGCGACAAACCACGCATCCGCGCCGTTCATTTCGTCGGGACTGTCATAATACTTCGAAAGTTCGGGTTCAATACCGCGGAATTTATTTTTTCTTGCGTTTATAAATTTTTTATTTAAAACTCCCTCATATACGACCTCTCCGACAAGCAGATATGCTCCGCCTGCCAATACGGCTGTTTTTATTACAGAGGGAAGAAACTTCGATTTCCTGTTTTTATGAGCCATTAAAAAGCCTCCCGCTTAAATTACTGTGTATATTATACATTGTATAAATAAAAAAATCAAGGCGAATTGCCGAATGTGACATAATTAATCTGTTGACGTAAAAATAAAAAAGTGATAAAATATACAGGTAATTCTATTATAAAGGATGATATTAATGTCAGGACATTCCAAATGGAGTACCATTAAGAGGAAGAAAGAAAAAACAGATAACGCCAGAGCTAAGGTGTTTACTAAGATAGGCAGAGAGATTGCCGTTGCCGTTAAGCAGGGCGGTCCCGACCCCGCGGGCAACTCAAAACTCAAGGACGTTATTGCAAAGGCAAAGGCTGCCAACGTCCCCAACGATAACATTGACAGAATAATCAAAAAAGCCGCGGGTGACGCAAACGCGGACAATTTCGAAGAGATCGTGTACGAAGGCTACGGTCCCAACGGCATCGCAGTCGTAGTTGAGGCTCTTACCGACAACCGCAACCGTACAGCGGGCGACGTTCGTCATTATTTTGATAAATACGGCGGAAATATGGGTACAAGCGGATGTGTTATGTTCATGTTCGAACATAAGGGTCAGATTCTCATTGAGAAAGAGGACGTTGACGAGGACGCTCTCATGGAAGCGGCTCTCGAAGCGGGCGCTGAGGACTTCATCTCCGACGACGAGGACGTTTATGAAATCAGAACAGGCGTACACGACGTAGGAACCGTTGAGGACGCGCTTTCGGCGGCGGGCTACACTTCGGTTTCGGCAGAGGCCGCATACATTCCCACTACATATACACGTCTTGACGACCCGGATTCGATTAAGAATATGGGCAAGATGATTGAAATGTTCGAGGATAACGACGACATTCAGGCTATCTGGCACAACTGGGAAAACGAGGACGACTACGAGGGATAAATAATATAAAAGCTATAACGTCATATAAAAGTTGTTATAGCTTTTTTATTTAACTAATTCATGCAGAACTCCGCAGTTTCTGAAACTTTACAGCGTTAAGCCAAAGAAAACGCTTTCTGCATCTGAATGGAAACAGTCCCTTTTTTATTCTTATTTCTATCAACGGTTTTTCTTAAAAGGAGAATCAATATGAAATTTTTTCAAAATACAACAGAGGTTACGTTTACCGCTCTCGACAAGGCGTTCAACGTTTCGTCCGTATTCTGCGAATTCAGCATGTTCGGACACATGTTCAGCATCAAATGGTACGGCGTAATTATTGCGTTCGGTCTTCTGCTTGCCGTTCTGTTCGGCGGAAGAATCGCATACACGTGGAAAATGAGCCTTGAAAAAATGGTTGACGTGCTCATATACGGCATGCTCGGCGGTATAATCGGCGCGAGAGTTTACTATGTAATATTTTCGTGGGACGATTATAAAAATAATTTCGCCGACGTGTTTAAGATATGGGAAGGCGGTCTTGCGATATACGGCGGTATAATCGGCGGACTGCTGGCAGCGTTTATCACATGTAAAATTATAAAGCTCAACTTTTATAATCTGCTTGACCTTGCCGGAATGAGCCTGCTCATCGGGCAGGGAATCGGCAGATGGGGCAACTTCGCAAATCAGGAGGCGTTCGGCACGAATACCGATCTCCCGTGGGGCATGTACAGTGAAAAAATCTGTTCGTATATTATTAGAAATCAGAGTTCACTCCCCGGAGTCGACCCGTTCAAGCCTGTGCACCCGACATTTTTATATGAATCGATATGGTGTATAGTCGGATTTATAATTCTTTATGTAATTCTCAAAAAAGCGCGTAAATTCTCGGGGCAGCTGTTTTTATGCTATGGAATCTGGTACGGCATAGGCAGAACGATTATCGAAGGACTGCGAACGGACAGCCTCTACATCGTAGGAAACTTAAGAGCTTCTCAGCTTTTGTCTTTAATACTCGTCGCTGTATGCTCCGTTTTGCTCGTTGTAAAGCTCGTTAAGTATGCAAAAAATCCGCAGCCTATCGAATTAGGCGACATGGGCGACGGAATAATCACGGCAGTTCCGTTCGGAAAAGATAATTCTGAGACAAAAAACAAAGAAGAATCTGCCGATAATGAAGACAGAGGAGACGACGGCAATGTACAGTCTGATTGACGGAAAAGCAATCTCTTCAAGCGTTCGTAAAAAAATCAAAAGCGAAACGGATGAATTAAAGAAAAAAGGCATAACTCCGGGACTTGCCGTTATAATAGTCGGAAACAATTCTGCGTCAAGGGTATATGTTAACAATAAGAAAAAGGCGTGCGAACAGGTCGGTTTCAACTCATACGAATACGCGTTGAAAGAAGAGACTACGACAAACGAACTGCTCGAACTTATTGATAAACTCAATAATGATAACAACGTCGACGGTATACTCTGTCAGCTCCCCCTCCCCCATTCAATTGACGAAAACGCAGTGCTTAACGCAATTTCTCCCGATAAGGACGTAGACGCGTTTCATCCGGTAAACTGCGGACGGCTGTTTATCGGAAATCAGAAGTTTCTCCCCTGCACTCCTGCGGGGATTATGGAGATGCTCAAATACTGTAATATCGACGTTTCAGGCAAAAACTGCGTCGTAATCGGCAGAAGCAACATTGTCGGCAAGCCCATGGCTATGCTCCTGCTTCAAAGCAATGCGACAGTTACAATATGCCATTCGAAAACAAAAAATATTGCTGACTTTACGAAAAAAGCCGATGTAATCGTTGCCGCGGTCGGAAAAGAAAAATTCTTAACCGAAGATATGGTTTCCGACGGCGCGGTCATTATCGACGTGGGAATGAACAGAAACGCACAGGGTAAACTTTGCGGTGACGTTGATTTTGAAAACGTATCGAAAAAAGCATCATGGATAACGCCGGTTCCCGGCGGAGTCGGTCCCATGACAATAACGATGCTTCTTAAAAATACGCTGACTTCGGCAGAATCAAGAATTAAATAATCTGCAAAAACAATAACAAAACAGCGGTTTTCGTAAACAATCGGAAACCGCCGTTTTTATATTCAAATTTTAAAAATAAATAACTTTGTTCTTTTCTGCCGACTCAAATATAGCTTCCATTAACTTCATAAGTCTGCGCTGCTGGTCATGCGTAATCAAAGGCTTCGCGCCGTTTCTTATAACGTCGTAAATATTCGAATAATAATCCGTCCAGTCGACGTAGATCTTTTCAAGCGGAAATTCCTTAATCGTGTCGTCTGTTCTCGGAGCCATGGTTTTTGTAATACCTGCGCCAGCCTGAATCGGTACGGCGTCTATCTTATCCCAGTCTTTAATCTTGACTATCTTACCGTTAAGATCCCAGTCCTCAACAATCGCGGTGCCGTTCTCACCCGCCATATACCATCTCGGAGCCTCGATAAAGTTGTTTGTAAACACCTCGACAAGACACTCGGGACCGTCCTCGAATTTTATAACGGCTCTGAATCCGTCGTCAACCTCGTCGTTCGTAACGTTCGTTACCGTCGCATACACGCTTACCATCTTTTTATTCTCATTGAGCATAAGAATCTGGTCGAGAAGATGAACACCCCAGTCGAGAACCATTCCGCCGCCGTGCTGTTTCTCTCTGCGCCAGTCTCCGGGAATACCGCGCGAACCGTAAACCTTGGAATCAATCGCGTGAACTTTGCCTAATTCGCCTTTATCATAAACATTTTTAATCGTTCTGTAATCGTTGTCCCAGCGTCTGTTCTGATGAACGGTGAAAAGCATGCCCGTTTCATTTGAAACCGCAATCATTTCCTCGAGATCTTCACTGCAAAGAGTTACGGGCTTTTCGGAAATAATATTCTTTCCGGCTCTCATGGCTCTTATCGCAATATCCTTATGACAATCGTTAAACGCCGCACAGACGATAAGTTCTACACGTTCGTCATTGAGAACATCCTCAAACGAATTATAAAAATAAAATCCTTTTTCGTCGGCAACCCTGCGTCTTTCGTCATTTATATCATAAACGCCGAGAAGCTCGAACTTCTCCATTTTGCTGATTTTATCGGCATGATAACCGCCCATACCGCCGTAACCGACTACGGCAACACCTATTTTTTTCATAACAAACCCTCCGTGTCATTGCTAAAACACATTTTACAATACATTACGGCATATTTCAAGTTTTTTTATTTGAATCAAAATATATAAAAAAAATACCGTCCGATTATCTCGAACGATATTTGTCAGTTTAAAAATTATCTTCTGTTTTTTACAACACAGCATGTTGTATTTCCGTAATACTTAAGACACTCGATAACCCCGCGGTCTATTACCTCACCGCATACGGCTATGGGAACGGCGGGCGGACATCCGACAACCGAATACGCGCATATACGTCCATCACACTCGTCAACCGGCAGAATTTCGCTCTGAGCATATATAACCTCGCACGGCTTCATTTTAACAGACGGTCTCGGAATTTCGGGCTGTTCGTTTTTAACGGGAGTTTTCTTTTCACGAGATAAAAGAAAATCTTCGGCACGCTGTACGGATTCAATTCCGTTATACGGCGACAGCATGAAAACAACGTTATCCCTATCAAAAAACTCGGGAACAATTCCCGCGTCAACGGCGTCCGACGCAAGTTCATCTCCGGTATAACCGATATCCTCAGCCGATACTGAGAGTTTAATGCTCTCGGATGAAATAACATTATACCCGTACGAAACACATTCGATTTTTAATTTATAAACGGCAGGAATAAACGACTCCAGCGATTTTTTATAATCGCCGTAAATTGTATTGAAATTGTCAAGCGACTGCAATATAAGATATGACGGACTGCTCGAGCCGAAAAGCGCAAGAGCCTTATTTGCATTCTCAGCAAAAAACGAAGGTGTTTTTTTCGATATATGAAGATATGCGCCTCCGGTGATAACGGGCAGAGTCTTATGAGCCGAATCACAGCACATGTCGGCGCCGAGATCGGTCGGGTGCAGACTCTCCGGCAAAAATTTAAGATACGCACCGTGCGCGTTATCTACGAGCAAATGTACGCCGTGCTTTCTGCAGACAGCGGATATCGAACGGATATCGGCAATATTTCCGAGGTAATCGGGACTCGTAATATATACCGCGTCGGGCTTCTTTTCGTTTTCGATTATCGCGTTTTCTATTTCGGAAGCCGTCAGCACGCATGAATAATATGACGATTTGTTGCTCGGATAAAGCCACTTAATATCCGTCGACGTAAGAGCGGCGGCGTTCACAAACGAGCGGTGAGCGTTTCTCGCCGCAAAAATCAAAGGCTGTCGGGAATTTGAGCGCGCATACAGCGCGGTAAGATAAACCATAGCCTGTATGCACAGCGTCGAACCTCCGGCGGAGTAAAACGTCGGACATCCGAAAACTTCGGACGCGTTCTTTTGACTTTCCGCTATTATTCCGTCGGGAGCAAAAAGCTCGTCCGCGCCGTCAATCTCCGTTATATCGTATTTTTCAAAACCGAGAACAGATACTCCCTTATGTCCCGGCATGTGAAATCTTACATTATTATCTTCACAGTAACGTTTTACAAATTCAACGATCGGAGCGTTCATTTTACTCCCCTATTTCTCTTGCAACAGCGACGGCAATCGCACATTCCATACGTTTTCTGAACAAGTCGCATCCGTATTTATATACGCCCGTAACGCTTCCCGCCGCGTGGTATGCGTTTGCGGCGCATCCGCCAGAGCAGTAAAGCTTAGCCCAGCAGTCTGCACAGTCGGGACGTGCGTAAACGTTGCAGGATGCAAATTCATTTTGAATTGATTTATTAGTAACTCCGTTATAGATATCACCGAGCTTAAATTTTTCGTCGCCTACAAATTGATGACACGGGTATAAATCGCCCCATGGAGTAACAGCCATGTATTCCGTTCCGGAACCGCATCCTGATATTCTTTTATAAATACACGGACCGCCCTTTAAATCTATCATATAGTGATAGAATGTAAACGGTCTGCCCTCCTTATCGCGTTTGAGCATAAGCTTTGCAAGCTCTTCATACTGATTTTCGACAATTGGTTTATCATCCTCTGTAAGTGCGGAAGGGTCGTCCGCTGCTGCGACGACAGGCTCCATACTGAGCTGTGTAAAGCCCAAATCAAGCATAGTCTTTATATCCTCGAGGAAATCGGGATTGGCATGCGTGAACGTACCGCGCATGTAATAATCCTTATCCCCGCGTTCCTTAACGAACTTCTGAAATTTAGGAACTATCTTCTCCCAGCTTCCGTTTCCCGCATAATCGACGCGGTAACGGTCGTGAACTTCTTTTCTGCCGTCGAGGCTTAAAACGACGTTGCTCATCTCTTTATTCGCAAAATCAATAACGTCGTCGTCGACAAGAACGCCGTTTGTCGTAAGAGTGAAACGGAAATGCTTATTCTTTTCTTTCTCAATGCTTCTTGCATACTCAACGAGCTTTTTAACGACATCGAAATTCATCAACGGCTCCCCGCCGAAGAAATCAACCTCGAGATTATGTCTCGAACCCGAATTTTCAACAAGGAAATCCAAAGCGCGCTTTCCGACCTCATAGCTCATCAGTGCTCTTTCGCCGTGATACTTGCCCTGACTTGCAAAACAATACGAGCAGTTTAAGTTGCACGTATGCGCTATATGCAGACACAAAGCCTTAATTACGCCGGATGTCTTAGCCTTAAGAACGCCCGCCATCGGCTTAAACGTATCCTCTGTAAAGAGCTTGCCCGCGTTTTTAAGCTCGGTTATCTGTTCATAGCATTCCTCTATATCCGATAAAGGTTCATCGGGGTATTTTAACGCGGTTTTTTCAATAAGTAACTGTTTATCGGTATTCTGATAATCGGCTATCATGTCGTAAGCCATATCGTCAACGGCGTGCACGCTTCCCGAACAGATATCGAGAACTATATTGTAACCGCCGAATTTATATTGATGTATCATCAGGCATTAATCCTCTCAAAAAAATGGGCTGTCGCATCATGTGACAGCCTCAAATTTTTATTTGCTTTCCTTATTCTCGCAAGCCTGGTTAGCGATACCGCAGCTTGTCTTGCATGCCGACTGGCAGGAAGTCTGACACTCACCGCAGCCGCCGTTCTTTGCGCTGTCGCAAAGATTGCGAGTCTCGATAGTATTAATATGCTTCATCTAACGTTACCCTCCCCGTTCGTATATGTTTATTAAATTATATCATAGGATAAAATAATTGTCAATCGCTCTTGACTTATTACTTCATAAGTCCTTCTGCAACGCACCAGTTATGGAACGATTTAAGACTTTCCATTCTCGCGCCGGAGAGTTTCTGTCCGCCTCTGTTCCTGGGCTTCATGCTGTCAACGCCCTGAAGCTGAACGAGATATTTTGCCGAGCAGTTAAATCCGCTGTCGATAGCGCAGTCAAGAAGAGTTATCTCATTAAAACGCTTCTCGGCAAGAGCCATGTCTCCGCTGACAAATGCGTCGTAGAATCTCTGGAAGAACGCGCCGCCGCATGAGGTCGGAGTTGCCATAACGCCTCTCGCGCCCATTTTGAACGCCTCGAAAAGATAGGGCATGTTAGCCTGAATAACGCAGGAATCGCCCTTATTATCTATTTTCGATTTAATACCGTCTACTGTACAGGTAGTGTCCTTAATGCCGTAAATACCGCACTCCTTAACGAGTCTGCCGTAGCATTCACCGCTTATATGGCAGTTCGGGAATCCGGGGAATTCATACATAAATACCGGCAGTGAAGTGTTCTGTTTAAGTTCGCTTATGTAAGAAACAAGTCTTTCTTCATCATTGCCGTATCCTTTTGTCGTGAAAACGAGACCGTCAACGCCGGTCTGCTCCATTCTCTTGACTTCCTCGACCTGTGCGAACCACGACGGCTCCATATTAGCCGTAGCTACGACGGTTGTATCGCCTTTATGCTTTACGGTAAGAGAAGCGAGCTTAACTCTCTCATCAAGAGTGAGGGCGCCCATTTCCGAGCTTCCGCAGACTGCAAAAAGATGACCTACGCCCTGCGAAACCTGCCAGTCGGCATATTTCTCATATGCATCATAATCTACGCTTAAATCCTCTTTATAAGGAGTCAGCATCAAAGAATAAATGCCGGTATAATTTTCTTCAAGTTTACTCATTTTTCTGTATTTCGGAAATATAATCCGAAATCCTCCCTGATTTTTTGTTTTACACCGAAAAACTCGGTCGATTACATTATAACAGAAACATTTATTAATGCAACCGCTTTTTTATATTTTTATATAAAAGTTACGGGCGGAGAATTCGGTTTTTTCCGCCCGTAAAAAAATTATTCTATTCTCCAGCCCTCCGCCTTTTCGCGCACTGCAACAAAACGTTTATATATGCCGTCGTTTTTCATAAGTTCGTCATGAGTTCCCGATTCTGCAATCCGCCCGTCGTCGACAACGAGAAAATTCCTCCCCTTTTTCATGTCAATATATTTTCGTGATTTTTCTTTTTAATTGCACTTTTCAGACGCGTATGTTATCATACAGTAAACGGGGGTTATTTTTATGACAGACGCTGACAGAAAAAAATATGTATACATCGTATATTCTTCAAAGCATTCCGACTTTGTCTCCGAGCTTATATCTCAATTAAAACAACGCGGATATTATGTCAAAGGCAGAGACTGTAAAAGCGAAATTTCCGGAGATGCGGGCGAAAAATCCGGCTGTCTTATTGCAGTTATTTCAAAGGATAATATAAATTCCGAAGTACTCAGAGACGAAATTGACAAAGCTAAAAATACATATGTTCCGCTCGTCCCGGTATATGCCGAAAAAGTATCGGTGCCGTTTAAATTGACGGCGCTTGCTCAGTGCCGGACGGCACTTAATTTATATGCGTATTCAGACCACGGACTGTTTTACAAAAAACTCTTTTCGTTAAAACCCGTAGCAGACGCTAAACCCGATACGGATTCAGCCGTCGGAAACGACAAACATGATGAAGAATTAAATACCAAAATAAAAATTGAGCCTGCAAAAACAGAAGAAACCGCAGAATCCGTCGAAACGGATACGAAAGAAACAAACTGCGATAATAATGACAAACAGCGCGGTATAAAACACGAAGAAGCGGGATATATAAGATTTTCGGACGGAATGTATAAGGGTGAAACGAAAAACGGAGTTCCGGACGGAGAGGGCGAATACTATTATTCCGATTCCTCAACATACAAAGGCGGTTTTAAACTGGGCAAATACGACGGAGAGGGCGAATGGACTTCAAAGGACGGAAATAAATACAAAGGCAGTTTCAGGGATAACGAATTTAACGGATTCGGAGAGTATACTTATGCCGACTCCTCAATCTATAAGGGCGAGTTCAAAAACGGCAAAAGAAACGGAAAGGGCATAAGCACCTCCGTTGACGGAGACGTTTACGACGGAGAGTTCAAGGACGGATTCAGGCACGGATTTGGAACGTATACATTTGCCGACGGAAGCTGTTACACCGGTCAGTTCGCATACGGTGAGCGAAACGGCACGGGAAAATACATCAATTCCGACGGCGACGAATACGAGGGTGAATTTTCAAACGGAGAATTTCACGGTTCAGGCGTTTTTTCGAGGCTCGACGGCGCGTATTACTGCGGTGAATTCAAGAACGGTAAAAGAGACGGAATCGGTGTTTTTGTAAAGTCGGACGGAACCCGTTTCGAGGGCAGATTTGCAGACGGTGAGATAAACGGCTACGGCGAATTATCCTATCCGAACGGAAGAAGAATCGAAGGATATTTTGAAAACGGCGAATTCGTTTCGGAATCCAACCCGACAGAAAATAAAGAAAAAGAGCACAAAAAGAGTTTAAAATCACTGTTTAAGAAGAAATAATTGATACAAAAAAACATGACGGCAAACTAAAAACCATCATGTTTTTTATTAAATTTTGCTGTAACCGCATAGCGCCCGTCAGGTGTTTTTACATGTTTTAAAACAAATTTTTTCGATAATTTCTGCTCATGGCAAAGGCAATTTCACGAAAATCAAACCAGTCATTAACAGCCCTGTTACTTATATAAAAAATGGTAAACACATTTTGCGTCTGTCGTATAGATGTTATTTCGAAATCCGTTATCCCGTATTTCTCTGCAAACGTATATGCCTGCGCTTTATACGAGTCTTCTTTTCTTCGCAATTTATCCTCACGTAATTTAGCTTGTTCTTTTTTATGCTTTAATTTTGTCTTTTTAATTTCTTCAGCTCTTTTTTTTCTGTAATATGATATCCAAAACGGATAATCTTCGAATTTTTCAAGATAATGACAATTTTTTTCGATACAATCATGTTTGTTTAAAATCGTAACAGTTAAAAAGCCTTTGTGCTGCTGATTGTGACAAAAACCGACTATAGAAGGTACATCTCCATACACAATATTTCCGTCTATCAAAGCAATTCTGCGAAAAGCATCTTTTCTTTTCAAATAAAC